>Ga0114962_10001220_pt1 | contig 22434 bp, 23 predicted proteins | sample C_130820_MF_Meta_FD_87017 | JGI IMG/M metagenome (GOLD analysis project Ga0114962, IMG submission 87017) | Freshwater microbial communities from Lake Croche, Canada to study carbon cycling - C_130820_MF_MetaG | ecosystem: Environmental > Aquatic > Freshwater > Lake | place: Lake Croche, Canada... | reverse complement strand
TGCAACCATTTCGGGCGGAGAATCATTGGCGGCGTTTTACGTTCCAATTGGCATCAACACTTTGGACTTGGGTGGTGTGCGCGATTTGGGCAATTCAATTTTGGGTGGTGGTGTGAATAACACCGTTCCAACAACTCAAGCTGGCTTGTACCCAGATGGCCCCGATGTGCTGTACGTTGTTGCAACCACAACTGGCGGAGCAACCATTCAGGCTCGTCTTTCTTGGAAAGAAGCACAGGCTTAATATGCCCAGCAAGTCACCTGCCCAACACCGTTTGATGGAGGCGGTCGCACATAACCCTGCGTTTGCCAAGAAGGCTGGCATCCCCCAAAAAGTTGGCAAGGAATTTTCCAAAGCTGATGAGGGCAAGAAGTTTAAAGGAGGCGGTCTATATGACAACATCAATGCAAAACGCGAAAGAATTGCTGAAGGCTCTGGCGAAAAGATGCGCCGAGTGGGCAGCAAAGGTGCGCCAACGGCTGATGCCTTCAAGCAGTCTGCAAAGACCGCCAAAGTAAAATGAGCAAGAAGAATGTAAGCCTTGCAGTTGGTCGCGGAGAAAAGTTGTCCGTTGACCGTGGTGCAGGGCTTACGCAAAAAGGCCGAGAGAAATACAATAGAGAGACTGGATCCAATCTCAAAGCGCCGCAGCCAAAAGGCGGGGCACGCAAGGATTCTTTCTGCGCTAGGATGTCTGGCGTTGTCGAACACTCAAAAGGGGACGCTCCACGCGCCAAAGCATCGCTAAAGCGGTGGGACTGCCCCGGCTGGTAAAGGAAAACACATGGCCTACTCTGGAACGGTTGGGACGACGGTAATCACAGTCCAAACCCTGATTGACCACGGCGCTCGTCGGTGCGGCAAGCTGGCCGAGGAGTTGACTTCCGAGCAGGTTCTGTCGGCCCGTGAGTCCTTGTTTTTCCTGATGTCCAATCTGATCAACATTGGCATCCAGTATTGGGCCATCAACAAGAAGGTTTACGGCTTCTCCCCTGACCAAGCAATATACCTGCTGCCTGTTGGTGGTAATGACGTTCTAAACGCCTTGTATCGCTGGCTAGAGCGTCCAACTGGCTCGTACACATCTTCTAGTGGCGGCACCGTAAGTAACGTCTACGACGGCGATGTGGATACGATATGCACCCAGACCACGGCCAATGGCAATATTTCGGTTGATTACGGTGCTTCAAATCCCATTTTTATAGGGTCAATTGGCTTTCTTCCTGCGGCATCTGGCTCTTGGTCGATTATTTACGAATACTCGCAAGACAACATCACTTGGAAGACGCTTGTTGATCTTGGCACCATCACCGTGGTGGACAATGAGTGGGTATGGACGGACATTGAGAACGGCCAGACAGTGCCGTATTACCGGATTCGGGCTTACAGCGGCACGACATTAAGCCTGCGTGAGTGGTATCTAGGCAACAACTCTACCGAGATCACCATGTCGCGTCTGAACCGCGACGATTACACCAACCTGCCCAATAAGAACTTCACGGCCAACCAGCCGTTCCAGTTTTGGTTTAACCGCACGATCCCTCAAAGCGAGATTGTGTTGTGGCCGACGCCCCAAAATGCCTTTTATCAGATGACGGTGTGGTACTCGCGGCAAGTCATGGACGTTGGCGACCTGTATGGCGAGTTAGAGGTGCCTCAGCGCTGGTATTTGGCCGTGGTGAGTATGCTGGCCCACCAGATGTCGTTGGAGTTGCCCGGCGTGGACATGAATCGCGTTGCTTACCTTGAAACACAGGCCGCGAAGTACCTGTCGCAAGCAGAGGAAGAAGAGCGCGACAAGTCTCCAATTTACTTTGCGCCGAATATCAGCGTTTACACGAGGTAATCATGCCAGTCTTTCTGGATACCCTTGGTTACTCAGACATTGCAATCGCAATTTGCGACAGATGCAAGATGAAGCGCCCCCATGCGGTGATGAGGAACGATCCAAACTTCCCCGGCCTGCGGGTGTGTAATGAGGGTTGCGCTGACCAGCTTGATCCATACCGCCTAGCAGCACGCAAGACCGAGCGCATCACAATCCGATTCCCTCGCCCAGATTTACCGCTGCTTGAGGATACTGGTGGATTGCCTTATGACGGTCTTGTAAACACATAAATAAGGAAAAATATGGCACAGGCAGGTTACACCCCCATATCGTTGTACTACAGCACCACGGCTGCTGCGGCCCCGTCGTCGGGGAATTTGGTTGCAGGCGAACTTGCGCTGAACACCGTGGATGAAAAGTTGTACTTTAAAAACAGCGCGGGCACCGTTAAGTTGTTGGCCTCCAACACATCATCTAGCGGCACCGTTTCTTCGGTGGCGATGTCTGTTCCTTCCTTCTTGTCAATAGCTGGATCCCCAATCACCACAAGCGGGACTTTGGCCGTTACCTATTCTGGGACAGCGCTCCCAGTTTTAAACGGAGGCACGGGAGTTACAACTTCTACGGGTACTGGCAATGTTGTTTTGTCCAACAGCCCTACATTGGTCACGCCTGCTCTGGGAACGCCCGCATCTGGAAATTTGGCAAACTGCACATTCCCAACATTAAATCAAAACACCACCGGCACAGCAGCAGGACTATCTACAACTCTTGCGGTTTCCTCTGGCGGAACAGGCCAAACAAGCTACACAGACGGCCAGCTTCTGATTGGCAATACAACTGGCAACACGTTGGCAAAAGCCACGCTTACCGCTGGAACTGGCATATCTATTACCAATGGTAGTGGCACTATTAGCATAGCTGCCACAGGAGCTAGTGGAACAGTAACATCGGTTGCTCAGTCATTTACTGGCGGTATTATTTCTGTTGGCGGGTCTCCGATTACATCAAGCGGCACTTTGGCTTTAACTGTAGCTGGAACAAGCGGGGGCATTCCATACTTTACCAGCGGTACTGCTTGGGCAACATCTGCTGTATTGACTCAGTACGGCATTGTTTATGGTGGCGGCGCTGGAGCTACGCCTGTTGCAACAGCGGCTGGAACGACTGGACAAGTTTTAACAGCAAACACAGGCGCTGCACCTACTTGGGGTACTGCTGCAACTGGAACAGTTACATCGATTGGGTGGACGGGCGGCATTGTTTCGATTGCCACGGCAACAACAACGCCAGCATTTACGATTGCGGGAACATCGGGCGGTATTCCTTACTTTTCTAGCGGTACAACTTGGGCTACATCTGCTGCATTAGCTGCAAATGCAATTGTGATTGGTGGAGGCGCAGGAACCGCCCCAGCGACCACTGCGACCGGCACAGGAGTGGTTACAGCAATTGGTAATGCGGTAAACAATACAAGCGGATTGGTTACTCAAACCGCAACATTAGCGGCAAGCGCAATATTGATTGGTGGTGGCGCAAGCACAGGAATTGCATCAACCACAACAGGCACTGGCGTTGTAACTGCGCTTGGTGTAAATACTGGCACTGCGGGTGCTTTTGTTGTGAATGGAGGCGCTTTAGGTACTCCTTCTTCGGGAACATTAAGCAGCACTACGGTAGATGGCACAAATGGAGTGGGGTACATCAACATCCCACAAAATGCACAGACTGGCAGCTACACACTTGTGGCGGGGGATGCAGGCAAGCACATCTACCATGCTGCGGCGGCAGCGGCGGCTACTTACACAATTCCTGCTAATGCTTCTGTTGCTTACGCAATTGGCACTGCTGTGACGTTCATCAACATGTCTACCAATGCAGTTACTATTGCCATCACAACAGACACGCTTTATCTAGGCGGCACAGGTACAACCGGTAGCCGCACCTTGGCGCAATATGGTGTCGCAACTGCTGTCAAGATGACCAGTACGACTTGGGTTATCACAGGTTCTGGGCTGACATAACATGAGCGCAATACAGCAATTACTTGTGGCTAAGGGCGCTGGAAGGCTTGCCGTTACCATAACTATCAGCGCCAGTACCCAAAACTACCTTGCAAACACAGCAAAAGTTAGCGGTTACCAGTCTGGTAAAACTGATGTTACTTTTACAATTAACAATGCTGTTGTTGTTGGTTCTGCTTCCGCAGGTTCTTACGCCTTCACTGTAGACACCTCTTGGGATGCTGCCGATACGGTTGCTGTTATAAACAACGGTACTGTTATAGGTTTTGGTGGAACTGGTGGCGCTGGGGCTACTAATCCGGGTAATGGCAGCGATACCACGGGCGGAAACGGAACTTCTGGAGGCCCTGCGGTGTCTGTTGGTAGGGCAATCACATGGACTAACACCAGCGGTGTTGCTGGCGGCGGTGGCGGTGGTGGCGCTGGTGGTGGCGCTGCTAGTTCATTTGACGGTAGTGCATCATATGTAACTGGCGGCGGCGGCGGTGGAGGCGGCGGGCAAGGTAACTCTAGCAGCGGCGGCGCACGCGGTACAGGCACTGGTAATGGCACTGCTGGCTCTCCCGGAAGCGGTAGTTCTGCTGGCAACGGCGGTGCTGGAGGCTCTGCCACCAACGTAGGCGGAACGGCTACTGGCATGACGGGTGGGGCTGGCGGCGCATTGGCGTCTTCGGGATCAGTAGCTACGGGGGGCAATTTTCCAGATGGTATAGGTTTTACTGGAACTGTTGGTGCTGGTGGGGCTTGTTTAGTTGGTAAATCTTTTGTTAACGCTGGCGCTGGTATTACTGGCGGCACAACTGGTGGAGGTCAAACGTAATGGACTATCGTATTATTTCTGCGGATGCAACAATTGGGCAAATTCAAGTAACTTACAGTAATTTTGGAACAGACATTGCAACCTACGCAATCGACGTGCCAATCGTTGAGGGTGCATTTTTGACGGGTGATGCGCTTGTTGCAGAAATCCAAAGCCGCGCCCCTGTTTGGTTGGTAGAGCGCAAGAGTTCTACTTCTACTGCAACTGGTTTTGACTCAATTGTTGAGTTGGCTCGACCAGAGCGGGAAGCTGCCGCCGCTAAAGTTGCCGCCGCACAAGCTGCCGCTGAGGCAAGCCTAACTTACGCGCAAAAGCGCCGTAAAGAATACCCACCAATGACCGACTACCTTGACGGCGTTGTAAAGGGTGATCAGGCACAGATTGACAAGTACATAGCTGACTGCTTGGCGGTAAAAGCTAAATATCCTAAACCCTAAATAGGAAGCATCATGGAAAAACTATTTTTGTCCGTTCAAACTGTAAACGCTGTTCTCGGTTACTTGGGTTCTCGCCCTTACCAAGAGGTTTACCAGCTAATTGAGTCCGTACAAAACGAAGCCAAGGAGCAAGTCGCCACTTCGGCGGTTGTTGAAGTTGCGCCAGAAGAAGAAAAAAATGGATGATTCTCAGGTTGAAACTCGTTTAGCCGTTCACGAGGCTGTCTGCGCTGAAAGATACAACAGTATCTCTAAGTCGCTAGATATTGGCAGCATCCGAATGACCAAAATAGAGTATCTGCTTTATGCGGTGATTGTTGCAGTTTTGCTTGGCCCCGGCGTTGCCGCCGAATTTGTCAAGAAGGTGCTTGGACTATGAGCGAGGAAAAAATTCATAGCATGGAAGCAAAAAGTCAACTCATTGAGAAGATTACGTTCGCTCTTCTTCCTCTGTTATTTTCTTGCGTCGTCTACTTGATGAGCGCCTTGTCAAACTTGGCGCATGAGGTCACCATCCTCAACAGCAAAATTTCGCTCGTTGTTACATCAGACAACAAGCAGGCATCAAACACTGGAGCAGAACTTGCACGGGAAAAGTTACGCCAAGATTTAGAGAAAGAAATCCAACGTAATCGTGACCAGATTGCTGAGAATAGGATGCACATTGCAATCCTTGAAGAAAAAACCATAGTCAGCAAACCCATCAAAACCCTGACAGGAAAGGACTAAATTATGTTTGAAGTTACAGCCATAAGCCCCGATGACAAAACTGCCAAGCATTTCATCTATTACTTTGCTTGGTTCTGGTCAGTAACCTCGGTTATTTACTTTTTCTGCGTGACGTTTTTCCAACTGCCAATAGGCGGTAGGGACTTCGCCAATATCATTTTGGGCTTTCTGTTGGGAACAGCAGTCGCCACCATCATTTCGTTCTTTTATGGATCAAGCAAGTCGAGCAAAGATAAGACTGCCGCTATGATGAAAACCGATGATGTTAAGCCTATTTAACCCTTGGGTAATCCTTGGCATTGTGTTGGCGTTGCTAGGTAGTTTTAGCGCAGGATATTACAGTGGCAAGCAAAGTGAGTATGCGCGTCAGCAAATTGAAATTGCCCGTTTAAACCAGCAAGCACGGGAAGCAGAACAGCGTATGGGTGAAGTTGCCCAAACGTATGCCGAAACTTTAAGGAAATCCAACGATGTTGCAAAAGCTAAAGAAACTAAGCTGCGTTCTGATATTGCCAATGGTGAGCGCAAGCTGTTCATTCCTGTCAAAGCCCCCGCCTGCCCAGTACATACCCCCGCAGATACCACCGTTGCCAGTGGAAATACAGAAACAAGAGCCGAGCTTGACTCAGGAGTTGCTCAAGCTCTTGTCGATCTCACCAGCCGAGGAGATCAAGCCATCCGTAACCTTAACGCCTGCATCGACCAATACGAAAAAATGAGGGGTTCTAAATGAACTTGACACCTAATTTCACGTTGGAAGAATTAATCGTTACCGATCACCGAGAATTTAAAAATGAACCTAACCCTACTGAAACAGAAAATCTCAAGCGCTTGGCTGTCCTTTTGGAACAAGTTAAAAGCGTTTTGGGTGGCGTACCGATCATGGTCAATAGCGCATTTCGGAGCAAACAAGTAAATGATGCAGTGGGCAGTAAAGACACTTCTCAGCATCGGGTCGGTTGTGCTGCTGACATTCGTGTACCCGGCGTGGCCCCCGACGGTGTAGTCAAGGCGGTGATGGCTGCAAAGCTGCCCTTTGATCAGCTAATTCGTGAGTTTGACCGCTGGACGCATATTTCGGTGCCAAACGACCCCAAAGGCAAGCCTCGTGGTCAGGTTTTGATTATCGACAAACAGGGCACCCGCCCTTACAATCAAGGGTAATAAGGACTGATTTGAGAGGAATGTATGACGACCGCTTCGGTAATGACGTATGACTCCCTTGTAGAAGACATTCAGTCTTATTTGGAGCGGACGGACGCCACCACGCTGGCAAAAATTCCTCAGTTCATCATGCTGGCCGAGCAGATCATTGCATCCGAAATTAAATTCCTTGGCAACTTGGTGGTCGTGGGCAGCAACATGGTTTTGGGAGAGGCCACGATTGCAAAGCCTGCCCGTTGGCGCAAGACGGTATCCATGAATGTGACCGTTTCAAGCAAGCGCCAGCCCGTTCTTCTGCGAACTTACGAATACCTGCGCGAGTATTGGCCTAACGCCAGTTCAACGGACGTTCCACTGTACTTCTGCGATTACGATTACGAACACTGGTTGGTGGCACCCACCCCAGCGGTTGCATACAGCTACGAGGTCTTGTACTACGAGCGCAACCAACCGCTTGACTCGTCCAACCAAAGCAACTGGTTTACCCAGTACGCTCCGCAAGCTCTGCTGTACGGATCTTTGTTGCAAGCAATGCCATTCCTCAAAAACGACGAGCGCATACCAATGTGGCAAGCGCAGTACGACAAGATCATTGCGGTTTTGCAAACCGAAAATCTTAACCGGCTGGCTGACAGGCAAGCAATTGCAAGGGATTCATAATGAGTTTTACATCACCTTTTACTGGACAAGTAATCCAGCCTACGGACGTATCGTTCCGCTCAATCACTCTGGCTGCTAACACGCAGTTGGAATGGCCCATCAATGGCAGCGTTACAGACAGTGTTGCCGCTCGGATTATGCAGGTTAGTTCTCCATCTGCTGCATATGGCCTGTATATGCCTCCGGCAAATCAAACGTCTGTTGGTCAGGATGCTTTGATTCGAAACACTGGTAGCTTTGCGGTTACGGTTTACGACTACTCTGGTTCCCATGTAATCGTTACTGTGCAGCCAAGTCAGGCTCAATACATATACATCACCGCCAATCCTGATGAGTACGGGACTTGGGGGATCATTGCGTTTGGCTTGGGATCATCCAACACCGATGCGGCAACGCTTGCTGGGTATGGGCTGCTTGCAATAACCAACACGCTCAATACCGCATACCCTGTACAAACCTTTGGAACAAATTACACGGCGGTCTCTTCCGATAGGGCGTCATCTTACATTTGGACTGGCGGCTCTGGAACCCTAACACTGTCTTCTGTTGGCACACTTGGCGATAACTGGTTTATGCTGCTGCGAAACGGAGGCACTGGAACATTGACTGTCTCTCCTTCAGGCGGCAACCTAATCAATGGCGCTGCTTCTATTATTTTGCAGCCAGATGATTCTTGCATTATTTGTTGCTCTGGTTCAGCTTTTTACACGGTCGGTCTTGGTCAAAACACGCAATTTAATTTTAGCCAGTTGACTAAGGCAGTTGTATCTGGGACGTACACATTGACCGCCGCAGAGGCGTCAAACACCATTCAAAAGTACACGGGCACTTTGACTGGTAACGTCACCATTGTGGTTCCACAAACAATTCAGGTTTACTACATCACAAACCAAACCAATGGTGGTGGCCCCGGATACACAATCACATTTACCACCAATGTGTCTGGAGCATCCTCCGCAACGGTCACTGCAAGCCAGCAAGCAATTCTTGTTTGCGATTCCACCAACTTGCTTAATGCAGCAACAGTTACTGCTGGATCTGCTGCCTTGTCGCTTATTGATGGAACGGCGGGTAGCCCATCGTTGAACTTTGGCTCAGAGACCTCAACAGGTATTTATCGTCCCGGCTCTGGCGAGTTTGGCATTTCCGTCCTTGGGGTTCAAAGATTTGACCTTACTGCAACAGGACTGTTGATTACTGGCACTGGCACATTTACTGGCGGAGTTTTTGGCGGTACATACTAATGGGACAAAAAGTTTTTTCTCTTGACACGCAACCCGGCATTCAGCGGGATGGAACGGTCTTTGACAAAAATTTTTACACCTCTGGTCAATGGGTTCGTTTCCAGCGTGGACGCCCCCGCAAGATTGGCGGGTACAGGGTAATGACTTCTCAATTGACTGGCCCTTCGCGTGGCGTCTGGCTAAATGCTCAAAATGGCATAAACTACATTTACAGCGGGTACAACAACGGCTTGCAATCTTTTGGCGTTGACAACAATGGAGTTGGCTCTGGGTTCACTAATTACACGCTTTCAAACTTCACCGCCTCAAACAACAACTTGTGGCAGTTTGACGGCTTCTATGATGTGTCTGGCTCTGGCATTCAATCATTACTTGCAGCCCCATGTCAAAACCTTAGTGACATCACTAATACTGTTAATACGCCGGTCTTGATAGGCGACATTGTTGGATCAACAATGAGTCAGATTGGCGTGTTTACTGCCAGCGTGGTGTTGAATAGCACTACCACAATGTCGTTGGCTACCACCAACACCTTGATTGGCGCTGGTCAATCTATTTCTGGCACAGGCATCCCCGCAAGCACTACTGTTACCGCTTCAACGCTTTCTGCGCCAAACTTAGTCACTGTTGCCGTTACGGGCATAGCTGGTCAATGTAGCTGCGCTTCAACCGCAGGTTTGTTTGTTGGTCAAACGGTAAAGACTTCTGGCACGCTGACAGGCACTGCAACTGGCATTGCGACCAACACAACCTATTACATCATTGCCACAAACTTTGCGACCACTTTTACCCTGTCTGCAACTTCTGGTGGAGCTGCAATCGTCACCACCGTAGGTACTACTACTGGGCTTGTTTTTACCCTTGGTCAATTCCAAGCAGTAACAATTTCAAATGCGGCAACTGCAAGCTCTGGCGCAACCACGATCACGTTCAACAACAACATCTCGGTCTCTGGTGGGGTTGTATCCCTGCACCCATATGTGTTTGTGTATGGCAACAATGGCCTAATCCAAAACTGCGCGGCAGGCAATACCAACGACTGGGTGTCTGCGGACGCAAATGCGACCAATGTAGCGACCGGAAAGATTGTCCAAGGATTACCCGTCAGGGGCGGCTCCAACTCGCCTTCTGGCCTGTTTTGGAGCGTTGACAGCCTTATTCGCGTGTCCTACATCGGCGGGACAGGAACTCCTGCCCAATACTGGCGCTACGACATCATCAGCAGCCAGTCATCCATCATGTCCAGCCAGTGCGCTATTGAGTACGATGGTGTGTATTACTGGTGTGGCGTTGACCGCTTCCTGATGTACAACGGTGTTGTGAAAGAGATACCAAACACAATGAACCAGAACTGGTTCTTTGATAACCTGAATTACAACCAGCGCCAAAAAGTATGGGTTACCAAGGTGCCAAGGTTTGGTGAGATTTGGTGGTTCTACCCTCGCGGGGACGCTACAGAATGCACTGATGCCATTGTCTACAACGTGCGTGAAAACACTTGGTATGACGTAGGCCAATCAACGGGTGCGTATCGTAGCTCAGGGTACTTCTCGCAAGTTTTTGCTTACCCAATTGAAGCTGGCTGGACAACCACAGAAAGCACGGTTGTTTTTTCTGCCGCTTACACGCTGACAACTGGCAGCTACTTTGCATATACAGACACCTATCAATCGTCTGCTGTTTTGTTGCAAGTTGTCTCTGGTACAGGAATAGCCTCTGGCACGACCGTGATTGGAATTACTTCAAGCAACATAAAAACACTTGGCTCTATTACTGGCGGTTCGCTGTACACCAATGGGACGTACACCAATGTAAACCTTACTGGTGGATCGGGATTTGGGGCAAAAGCAACTATTATTGTTTCTGGTGCTGCGGTAACGTCTGTGACCATCACGGCCAGAGGATCAAACTACGTTGTTGGCAATGTGCTGAGTGCAACGGCGGCATCAATAGGCGGAACTGGTTCTGGTTTTTCGGTGCCTGTGTCTGCTATTTACGCGCAAGCAATTGGGCTTTCTTTGGCCGCAACGGCAACAGGAACAAATACCTTGACGTTTTCAACCCCGCCAGATTTAATCAACTTCTACCAGCACGAGGTTGGAACCGACGAGATCAACGGCCAAGAGGTTACCGCCATTCCAAGTTATTTTGAGACCAATGATTTGGGCTGGGTAGGCGGTGGCCCATCGCAGCCAGCAATGGATGGCATAAATAAATGGCTTCGGGTTGACCGCATTGAGCCTGACTTTGTGCAATCTGGTGAGATGGAAATTTATGTCACCGGACGGCCATTTGCTCAGGCCGAGGATGTAACTACTGGCCCATACGTCTTTGATGAGAACACCGGCAAATTGGATATGCGCGAACAGCGCAGGGAGATCAGGCTAAGGTTTGTCTCCAATGTTGTTGGCGGGAATTACCAGCTTGGTAAGCTCTTGGTCACCGCTGAGATCGGCGATACGAGGCCATATGGCACTTAATCCCGCACAGATATACGACCCTCGGTATCACACGTTTGACTCGTGGGCATCGCTCATGTGCGAACTGTACGCCCCGCAGCAGCTTGAGATACCATCACCAACCACTGATTGGAAGACGTGGGGAAATGGTCTTAAAGCAATTGATGTGTTTGCCAACGAAGCCATCCCGCAGACGGATGCATTTGATGATTGGCAGGAGTGGGCGCTTTCATTGGTGAACGCCGTAAATCCAAGTTTAAGTGGGTAGTTGTATGGCCGCACAAGGAATCCATCCCGTAGACTCAAAGCAGCATATGCTTACTCCAACAGATATTTTTTTGGTAGCGGCGCACGAGGACAAGTACGGGCAAAAAATAGTTGCTGATGGCGCTAAGAAGGCCCATGTGTCCCCTGAGCGGATGCTCTATGCCACGATGATTAAGTTGTACAGCAATAAGGGCTTGATACGCATCAGAGAAGGCAATACCCTTTTTACTATTGCTGCATTTGATGGCCGTGTTGGTCTTGTGCAAAGCTACAACGCTGACACCGCTAAAAATTACATTGAAAATATGCATCAATTTATGGCTGCCGCCAGAAAAATTGGTTTTGATTTTCTTGTAGCTTTTGCTCACATTCCTGAAAATGTTACTTTGCTAAAGTTGGCTGCAAAGAAAATGAAAAATCCGGAGGTTAAAACGCACTTTGACAAAGATAACAGTGTTTTTACAGTCTCAACTGGTAAGCAGAGGGATTAACAATGAGTTCAGCAGAAAAAGCATTTAATTGGGTTGGCGACAGAATTGGTGATGGATTAAAAGCCGTTGGCGACGCTGCTGGCGATGCAATTAAATGGACTGGTGACAAAATAAAATCTGCTGTGGACTATGGCGCAGATGCTGTTCGTGCAATTGCTAAAAACCCAATACCCACGTTGTTGCGATATGGCGCGATGGCAGTTGGTGCGTCTTTTGGTATACCTCCTTATGTAACCTCGGCAGCAATTACAGCCGCCCAAGGCGGGAACCTTGAGGATGTTGCAAAGTCTGCCGCCGTATCTTATGCAACAACCTCCTTCTTGACTGATACGCAAATTGGTGCAGACATTAAGAACTACACCGTGAATGAATGGTCTGGAGACTTTACCGACTCCATGATGGAGAAGTTTGATTTGCCAGCGGATACGGCTGTGCAGGTTGCAAAGGTTTCAAACGCAGCTTTAACCTCATCGCTTGTGGGTGGCATCAATGCGGCAATGACCGGCAAGTCAGTTGCTGAAGGCATATCTTTTGGCTTTACATCTGGTCTGGTTAATTCTTCAACGAGCAGTTATTTTGACTCGGTAAACGAAGATCCAAATTGGGGGTTTAGCCCGCAAGCATTGAACTTAATGAAGGGCGCTACCGCGACGGCGCTTAACACCGCTATATCCGGCAAAAGCGATCCAGCGCAAGCTGTTGGCAATTACATTGCTTACGCAAGTCTAAACATGGCGGGTTCCGAACTTTGGGAAAAAGCAAAAAGCTCGTATGCATCATTCACAGAAAAAACAAAAGCACTAGATAAAGCTGGCTCCGATTACGCTCCAATAAAAACAGAGTACGACAATAAACTAAAAGAAAGCGAAGCAATCCGCACTGAAATAAACAAAAACTCTGCCGATTACAAAAAAATTATTGATGAAAAGTACACGCCGTTTAAGACACAGTATGACAAACTAATTGCAGACAATGAAGCCGCAGTAAAAGAATTTAATTCGCAAAAAGCCGCTTACGATAGCTATGTAAGTTCTTACGAAAACGGGAACTCAGGTGCTGCTGCCTCTGCTAATGCTGCTGCTGCCGCCGCCAATGCTGCCGCTAGTAGGGCAAATGCATTGCAAGATCAGGCCGCAAAGATGTACAACGACAACAAGCCAATGCTTGATTCGTTGACAGCAAAGTCAGATGAAATAAATAGCAATGTTGCAAAATTTGATGCAATCAAATACGAAATTGAAAAGCCAGTAGGAAGTATTCATCAAGATGATAGTGCTCTTGCAAAAACAATGACGGCTGTCAACGGTTTGTTTGGCAATAAAACTCCGCTTGCAACTATTGATGATAGAAACATTGCACAAAAGCTCAAAGACGCTTCAGACAATTACCAAGCAAATTACGACTCTTGGTCTGCAACAAAAGCTGTCGCTGACAAATCGGCAGAAAATTACACCAAGGCTTTGGCTGAAGTCGCAACACGCGATGCAACTATTGATGCCTTGAATTCAGGCGCTATCACTGCGACCAAACAAGATGACGCCGGTAACTGGGTTTTATCCAATGGCATGACGTTGACCAAAGATGGCAAATTCATGCAAGATGGGTCGCAGCAATTTACCAATGCTGCTGGCATCAATCAAAAGCCATTAGACCTTACTAGCTCAGATGGCTCTAAAGTTAACTTTAGCGAAAAAGCAGGGCGCTTGTTGTCTGTGTCTGACGCAAAGAACATAGCCCAGCGTGATTACGGAGTTTCGCTTACCGACCAAGAGGCAGCAAAATTTGCTGGCAGGGACTACACAGAAGCAAGCATCCCTGAAATATTGGGTTACGCAAATACCAAAGCAACTGATGCAGGCTTTCCTGACTACAAAGCCTATCAAAATTTTGGTGGGAACTTGGATGCATACAAAGCCTCTACTTTTAAGCCTATAGACACATCAATGGCTGGTGGTGAGCAGACTGCCGCATTAAACACTGGTACAGTTTCTGACGCTGGAAGTGGTGGCACTAATTCACCTACGCGCTATGTCCCAATCCAAAATGTAGACGCCAACAACAAGAATGCAATCGCAGCATCTGATGCATTGAGCGCAGCGGTTGCGCGTGATGGTGCGCCAAAAAATGCAACCTTTTCTCCTGCTTACTTTGACGGAGAGGGTTATGTTTCATATGTAACTTCATCCGACATTGATGGTAAGCCTACTGGATATAGGATGGTATACGACCCAGAGACTGGAGGCATTTTTTACAATTGGAGCGGCAGTGGCGGTGAACAAAGCGTTGATGCAAATGGCAATCCTGTGTTATCCGATGTTGTTGTCATTGCATCAAAAAACCCGCCGAAATTTGATTCAACGACTGGACAATTTGTCAATTCTTCTGGTCAGCCTGTTGAGGCTCCCGCCCAGACTCCATCTGAGCCAATGCCAACTGATGCCGTTGCAGAAAAGCCGGTTGAGCCAATTCCACCAGATGTTGTTGCCGAGAAGCCAGTTGACTCAACTATAAAAAACCCATTTGACATTTCAGATGTCGGCACATTGCTGGCTATCTATGGCGACGGAACTTCATTGGTTAAGAATGATTCCACTGGCGAACAGTCCACTGTAAATACGGTAGGTGATGCAACGGCTGGATCTAAAGTAGATTTGATCGTAGATTCAAATACAGGAGAAACCACTGCTGTTGTTAAAACTCCTGATGTTGTGGCTCCTGATATTACGGCACCAGTAACCAATGAGCTTGTTACGCCAGTAATTCCCCCAGTTGAAACACCTACAGAAAATGTTTTTGGCGCACCAGCAGGAACGGCCACTGAAACAGTTCCTCCTGTCGTTCCAACCAATACAACCGCAGAAGCTGGCGCTACTACTGGAGCGGGAACTACTACCGAAGCAGGGACTGGTTCAGGTACTACAACTGACGCAGGGGTTACGACCGGAGCAACCACTGGTGGAGTTTTTACCCCCGGAGTAACTAACGAAACGGTTGCAGGAACTTCTACCGGAACAACTACTAGCTCAGGAACTTCAACAGGTGCTGCGACTGGCACAACCACCGGAGCTACCACTGGCGCAACTACTAATACTACAACCGGCGCTACTACCGGAGCGGCCACTGGCGATACTATCGGAGCTACTACCGGAACGACGATTGCTGGAATCACTACCCCCGGAACAACCACGGGCACGACTACGGGCATTCCCGCTAAAACAAACGACTTGATGTCCCAATTCAACTCTCGGGTTGACCAATTGGTAGGCAGCGGGAAAACGCCGCAAGAGGCCACATCCATTGCCGCCCAAGAGATTGAACTTGGATTGAGCGACATCCAGAAGGCCGCATTTGAACAAGAAAAGGCGGCGGCAGATAAAGCCGCAGCCGACAAGGCCGCAAGTAATCTGGCGTTAAAAATATCCACAAACCAGTCTGCCGCAAATGCCTCAAATGCTGCACAGCAAAAATCTGGGATGCAGAGCGGCCTATCGTTGTTAAAACAATCGACTTCCAATGATGTGGCAAATACAATAGCGCCACTTGCTGCGGGTTATTTGACCGCTAAACAACTGACCGGCCAGTTTGAAAGCCCGCTGGCAAAGTTTTTGAAGGCCCAAGAGCAGCCGCTAGGGTATGAAAATGAATACGGGGTGCAACCACAAGGAATTGCAATGAACGACCTTTCTTATTCCTACGGGAACCAGCGACCCATTGAGGACATCCTCAACATGGGGGCACCCCAAGCGCAGGATGCATCCACGCAGAACTATACGGCCCTTCCTTACGCCCAAGGCGGCATGGCAGGCACTCGGCACGGGAAGTACGCCCAAGGCGGACTAAGCACCCCTCTGATGGCCTCTGGCGGCAAGATGCGGGTGGACTTTCGCCACGGGGACGCCGTAACAGGGGCTGGAGACGGCCAATCTGACGACATTCCTGCCATGCTGGCTGACGGGGAGTTTGTTTTCCCTGCCGACGTTGTGGCCGCGATAGGAAATGGCTCAACCAAGGCGGGAAGCGATAAACTATACGACATGATGCACGGCATCCGCGCCCATGCCCGTTCTGCCAAACCCAAGGATTTGCCTCCGCAGATCAAATCACCGCTTGATTTTCTCAAGCGCACCGCTTGATTTGCCCAAGCAAGGAAATAGGAGATAAATATGTCAGTCTTTGATGTTTACGCAAATCCAGATGTAACGCAAACGGATACTACGTCAACGGCATCGCCGAATTACTACACAAACCTGATGTCGGGGTTGTCTACTGCTGGTATGCAGGCGTTGGCAAACCCCAATCAGGTTGCTCCTTTGACGGCCATGCAGAACCAAGGGTATGCGGCAGTCCCTGATGCGGCGGCGGCTTACAAGCCCGGCCTCTCTGCGGCAGAGCAAACCGCCAACACCTCAGCCGCTGGTGCCGCCCCGCAGATCAGCGCGTTTATGAACCCGTACACCACCAACGTGGTGGATGAGATGGCGCGTTTGCAAGAGCAAAACGTCCAGCGTAACTTGATGCCGCAACTCAAAGCTGGCTTTGTAGGCTCCGGTGCCCTTGGCAGCCAGCGTTATGCAAACGCAATGGGCCAAACCATGTCTGACTTGCAGTCGAACCTGACCGGACAGCAGTATGGAGCTTTGTCTGCTGGTTATAAAAGCGCTACAGATGCGGCTTTGCAAAATGTGCGGGATCAAACCCAAGCCGGTCAACTGCAAGGCAACCTTGGCGCTCAAGAGCAGGCTCTTGGACTCACTGGCGCTGGCGCATTGACCAAGGCAGGCGCAGAGCAGCAGGCATACCAACAGTCGCTGCTTGATGCCCCATTGAAGACGGCCACCAATGTCTCTTCGTTGCTGCGTGGATACCAAGCGCCAAGCACCGTAACGTCCACCAAGACAGGCCCATTAACCAGCGCTTACTACCAAGGATCTCCGCTCAATCAGGTTGTCGGCCTTGGCGCAACACTTGGCGCTGGCCTTGGCACAACCAGAACAGTGGATCCAAAGACCGGCGTTGTTACCGAAACTCCAAACTGGCTTTCCAAACTTTACGATAAAGCTGTAAGTTATCTTCCAAATCCAACTACTCCAACCTCACCCTATTCTCCGCCAATTGATCAATCTGGTGATGAAGTCCTTAATGGTGGTTATTGGGATGATAACGGCAATTGGGTTGAAAAACCATAAGGATAAATTATGGCTGACAAAAGTGGTTTATCCGGTCTTGCTAAAACAAAGCTGACCCCAGCCTATGGGCTTGAAGAGGGCGAAACAGACGATGCTGTAGAGCGTGCCACCCAAAGGGTAATGCAGGCATACATGGCTCGTCAGAACCTTGGCTACGACCCTACGTTGATGGCGTTTGGTCAGGCGATGCTATCGTCCAGAGGAAACTTTGGCGAAGGGCTTGGCGCTGGCTTTAAAGGCGCACAAGAGGCGCAACAGCTAATTAGGCAGCAAGACATTGAAGATGCTCAGGCGCAATTAATGATGGCGCAAGCTGAACGCGAACAACAAAATGCTATTCGCGCCCAAAAAGCATTTGGATTGTTTACTGGCGGAGATAATGCTTCCGAAAAAATGCCTGAAGGTGGAATCTCTTTAGACGGGCAACAGGCAAGTACGCCTTCTGGTGGCAGGGTAGTTAGTGTTCAAGACGCGCTTAAATTTGCAACAATGTTTCCTAATCAGGAGAAAAAAGCCGCCATGCTTATGGATGCGGCAAAGCTAGGTCAAGACCGCTTTACGGTAAGGGAAAATGGAATTTTTGATGCTTGGGCAAATGGCGGACGAGGCGGTTACTTGGACATCCAAGTTCCCGGCCAAAAGCCTGATGATTACTTAACTGTTGGCGGCACTTTTAGGATGACGCCATCACAGAATGACAAATATCAATTGGCTGCAAATGCTGGACTGGCAAAAGAGTGGATAGAAGCATATAAAGCTGGAAAAAGCACTAGGGAAATAGAATATCTTGCCGCTAATAAAAAAATGCCTCCAGCGGTACCAAAAGCTGCCCCGGCGGCAGTAACTCCAGCAGCGGAAACAAAAGCTGCCTCGGCGGCAGGATATACAAATAACTTCCCAGCTACGCCACAACAAATTGAAGCATTTGTTGGGGTAAAAGACGAGTCAGGAAGAACTTCAACAGGCGCTACTGTTGGTGCCCCAGTAACTTCCGATAAGCCGGTTAAATCACTTGCGCCTGTTAACACAGGTGGCGAACAAGGTGGGTCTGAGGTTAAACCCGCTGTTTCCCCTGCCGCTGCTGCCGAACCCTCTGCACTTGCCCCACGCGCTGCTCCCATCGTTGCTGCACCCGTTACCACCTCTGCTGCTACCTCTGCTGCTGCACCTGCTGCTGCACTTTCTGCCAACCGTTTTTCTTTTAATGCTGCTGGCTCACCTTCTTTTGTCGCATCTTCTTCTGGAGGCGCGGGAGCTATTCTTAGCGGAAGTACCGCCTCAAGCGGAATTATGAGCAAAGAAGCTCAGGCTTTACAACAATCCGAGCGCGAATTAAGTAACGCCATTGCGCAAAAAGACCGTCAAGGAATAATTGACGCCCAATTAAAACGTGATCAAGCTCAATTAGATTTTAATAGAGAGCTTGCGCTAAAAGAGAACGCATCCAGAATAAAAACGGAAGAGGACGAAAGAGCAGCCTTACAAAAAGAAGATCTTGAACGCAAAGCCGAACTCAGAAAAAAAGCAGATGTTGGAAGAACCGCCAAAAATTTTGCGCGTCAATTTAGGGCAATTTCTGAAGACCCATCAGCCGATAAAATTTTGGGCGCTTTTAGCGACAACAGCGTATTTTCCGCAATTGTTAACCTTGCTCAAAGCGGAGTTGGTGTTACGGGATATAGCATTGGCATTCAAGATCTAGCGCCTATTTTAAGAAATCTTAATCTGGATCCTAAAGAGATGCAGAAGGCCCAGATAATGGGTATGTTGATTGCGCAAATGCAGCTTTCAAAAGGCAAAATGCTTTCAGGCAGCACATCTAATTACGACTTAGCGTTGATGGGCCAATCCGGGGTGACCGACAAAGATACTCGCCTAACGGTACGAGCAAAAGCAGACATGATTGAGCGGCAAGCCCAATACCATGAAGATTTGGAAGAAATGCTGGATGACTGGAAGGGGAATATGTCTGCTTTCAATAGGTCTAAAAAAGTTAAAGAACTATCGGATAAGTTTAACGAGGATTTAATAAAAATTATTAATGGCGAGTTAAAGTATTCCAATCCCGCCAAAGCTGCTGACGCAAAACCCGCCCAAGCAAAAGCTGCCGCTTCTGGTGGGAAAAAACAAGAAAACAAAAAAATTAGTAGCGAAGACGCGTTGAAAAAATTAGTAGGAGGAGATAAGTAATGGCCGAACTATCATTCCTTGACAAGCTCACTCCAGCGCAAATTGCCTATGCCGTCAAAGTTGGCAACGCAGCCAAAGAGGCTGGTATACCTCCAAAACTTGCCATAGCAATTGCTTACCAAGAAAGCAAGCTCAATCCCAACTCGCCTAATAGCGATGCGGGAGCAATCGGCGGTATGCAGATCAAGCCAGACACAGCAAAAATGGTTGGCTATAGTCTTGACGACATCAAGACGGAAGATGGCAATATCAAGGCTGGTATTGCTTACTTAAAAACGGCTTGGGATCAATCTGGAAAAAAACCCCAGTTGGCCGCTTACGGTTATTTTGCTGGTACTGACGCCGCTTTGTTCTATGGTGGAGATCCGACTCCAAAAGCTAAACAATATGTTGAGGATGTTGGCAGCTATGGAACATACGAAGGATTGACGGCTACTGATGCCGCAAATACAGAGGACGCAACAGCAGAGGGCGCACCAGAAGGCAAAGCAAATGTTGACCCCAATAAACCAGTTTTAGTGGAAACGACTGAAAAGGATAATGCCCCTCCACCAGTTGCTTCTGGTGCCAGCAAAGCAGAGCGTGTTCTTTATGGCGGCTCTGGCACCATTGCGGGTTCTTTAGTGGCTTCAGGAAAAGGTCTTTTAGGCGCAAAAGATAAAAGAGACATACGCAAAGCGCCGGATATTGCAAAAGTAGAAGAAGAGGCTCGTATAGCAGCCAGAGCAGCAGATGAAGCAAACAAAGCAGCCAAGGCTAACAAAATCGTGCCGCCAAATGTTACTCCGCCAAATAGCGTGGTCAGGCTAGAGCCTATCAATGTGCAGACTGTCCCGCCTCAAGCTACTGGAGATGGACTTAAAAGAGCTACTGGCCGTGGAAGCGCTGTTGTTAACTATGGAACCGTTCATGGCCTAACTGACATTGAAGCCCTTAGAGCGTTGGACACCACAAAAAACGAAGGTGGCGTGCATGACTTGCTGTCAAGGCGCAGGGACACAACAAATCGGATCAATCAACTTTTCCCAAGCAGCACTTTTGTGGAAAACCCGCAATACGGCGGCTTGATGACGCCCGAAGGCAGTCCAAAAGCATCCTATAAAGTGCAAGGGCCGCTTTCTAAAGAAGAAGCCGCGTTAGATGCATTGGATCTTCGCAGGATGAGAGCATCAGGGGAGACGCCAGCACAAGGAGTTTTGGTAGAGCTTCCAAAGCCAAAGCCGTTAGCACCGCCTCCTCCGCCTACGATAGGCCAACGCGCTGCCGCAGGACTGGATGCGGTTACCGACTTGTTTAAGTCTACGATTAAGCCTTTGGCTTCCACCGCATTAGATGTTGGAAAGACCATAGTCAAGTACGGTGGCCCCCCGCTTGCTGGATTGTCTGCTGGATTAGACATAGCGGAAGGTGCCCACGAGTACAGGAAGCCCGAAGATCAACGTGACCTCATCAAAGTTGGAACCAAAGGCGTTGGCGCTCTTGGGGGTGCATTGTCCATGTTCCCGTACACAGCGCCCGCTGGGGTTCCAATGATGCTAGGAGCAGAAGCTCTTGACGCATACCGAGACCCTGCAAAGCGTGCTTACATTCAAAAGATGATAGAAGATTCGTATCAAGGCCTCATGAGTAACGTAGGCGTGCCCTTTGAACTTGGGCCACCACAGTAGAGTATTATCAGCACGCAGTTGCTACTCAGCCCCCACCTCTGGGGGCTTTTTTTATGGCCGCTGACTTTCTAAAGCCTTGGCGACTTCAGGGTTCAGTTCGGCCACGATAGCAACGCAACGCTCATGCTCCGCTTTGGCTAAGTGAGGATGGGCATAGGCAAGCAGCTTGTTGGAAAACTGCACAATGTCCACCTCGTCTGCAATCAAGGCGTCGGGTTCGTGGACATCGCAGTAGAAAAAAATCTGCTTGATGGTTTCTTCGGTTAGGTATTTCATGAGTGTTTGTTCTTTAGTTGCCAGAAGGATAGAAGGTGGGAGAACATCGGCCAACCTCTGTCGAGGTCTTCTAATGACCATTCCTTGACCACCACGAGGCCGGGGACGCTACGGCTTACAAACACGTTTGCACAGCGTGCCTTGGGGCATCCAAGCCCTACACGGTACGCTGCCAACTGCATCAGATGCTCATCGTAGCCCTCGATCTTTGCGGGGTCAGAGAATTCTTTTGTCTTAACGTCAATGACGAAGCCATCACCTCGTTCATCGGCAGGGACATATAGGTCGCACTTACCGCCAAAACCGAGTTCGTGTGCGAATGAACGCTCCGATACCCAGCCCCAATCGCCGAAGTGGTCGTTGATCGCTTGTACGCAGGCTGAAACGCTTGCTTTGTGGTTGCCTGTTGGCCTGTTTTCATAAAATCCTTGTATGGACGCATGGATGTCTGTTCCAGCATCCGCAGCCGCACGCCCCTGCTCTTTCGAGTCATGGATGATTCGGGCTATGTATTGCTCTTCTGTCTCGCTATCTACTTTGGGCAATGTCAGCGCGGCCAACAGCACTTGCTGCTGCATCCAAGCCAACAAAGCGGGCTTTGCTGCCACGCCAAGAATGGTGGTGACCGAGGGCACCAGATTCATTGTTCGGGCATCACGAAGGGTTGTGGAGCGTAGTCCGCCCTTCTTAGCTTCCACCGTGTACTGCGGAACGCCATCACGAGTGTACCAATGATTAGATTCGCTGGCCCTGATTACTGTACTCATATCTATCCTTAAAGGGTGGGGTACTCGCTACGTCTGCTTGTAGATGGCAATGCCAACAGCTCAAGCAGCATCCGCTTTCCCCCGTTAATCTATTTTTTTATGTTGCACTTTTTCCAAATTTGTCAATCGGTAAGAAAAAAGATTGGCATGAGGAGGGTGATGTGCTGCAAACAAACGACTTAAATAAGGCATTGGATGATCAGCCAATTTCCAAATTTCACTGG
>Ga0114962_10001217_pt1 | contig 22466 bp, 19 predicted proteins | sample C_130820_MF_Meta_FD_87017 | JGI IMG/M metagenome (GOLD analysis project Ga0114962, IMG submission 87017) | Freshwater microbial communities from Lake Croche, Canada to study carbon cycling - C_130820_MF_MetaG | ecosystem: Environmental > Aquatic > Freshwater > Lake | place: Lake Croche, Canada... | reverse complement strand
TTTTTGTGCATACGTTAATTTTCTAAGCGTTGCCAGCATCAAAAGGAGGGTGTGTTCGGCGACTTGAACGGCGTTTGCGCCGCTGGTGATATAGACTGGAATCGCCATGTCTTTGGCCGCATTCAAATCAATTTTGTCCACACCAATGCCCCATTTTTGGATCATTTTTAAACGTGGTGCATTTTCAATCAAAGTGCGATCCAAGCGACTGCCTGCGATGAAAATATAATCCGCTTCTTGGAGCAGCTCGAGGTGGTATGCTTGATCGGTTTGTAGCGCAAACTCCAACTTAAATCCTGCAGGCACAAACTTGAGCATTTGCTCTCGTAAAACTGGAGCAGAAGGAGTCATGTAGACAATTTTTCTCAAGCGTCTCTCTCCACCTCAAAATCGTACAAATTCGCTGGATTGGTCACAAGCACTTGCAATCTTTCTTGCTCCGTGGGTAACCAGCGCAATAGCAAATTGCTCAAATCACCATCGTCAGGCATGTCTTTTTCCTCAAAGTAGTTGATATGCGGCCAGTCGCTACCCCAAACGATACGCTGTATATTGGATTGAATCAAAGCTTTGGCAAAGGGATCCACATCGTCGAAGCTCAGGTTTGAAGCCCGAATTCGATCGCCGCCCGATATTTTGACCCAAGCCTGTCCATCGGCCACCAAGCGGCACAAGGCCATAAAGCCGGGATGGTTTACGCCAAGCACCGTGTCCATTCTTCCCATGTGATCAATGACCAAGGGCAAATGGAGTTTCAACAACCTTGGAGCCAATTGCGGTAAATCTGGCGCATGGACCCAAATCTGGGCATGCCAGCCGCGCGCTGCCATGCGAGGTGCGAGGGCTTCTAAAACCTCTAGGCCAACACCGTTGCGGTACACGGCCTGGCCGTTTTTACGCAATAAATTAAAACGAACACCTCTCACCCCCAGGGCGTGCCAGGTGTCAAGTTCCTCTTCGCTCACATCTGCATCACAGACCACCACGGCGCGAAAGATCTTGGGATGCGCACTGAGAGCTTCTAAGATCGCACCATTGTTGGTCCCACACACACTGGCCGTGACGAGCACGCCTCGAGTAAAGCCAATGCGATTTAAATGCATCAAAAAATCACTCGCCAAATATTCTCCAGGGGTGTAACTTCGGTCCTCGCTCAAGGGGTGTTTGATAAATGGACCAAAAACATGGACATGGCTGTCACAAGACAGGGCAGGCGGTTTAAATGTAAGGGGTCTGCAAGACGACTTGGCAGGCAAGCATTCTTTGGTCATATGTCATTCAACCTTTAATTTACCCGCCAAGGCCAATCTTTCGGAATTCAAGGATTCCTGGCGCAACAACTCAGCCCATTCTTTTGGGCTTGATGATTTTGGCAAACTGCCCACACTGAGCAAACGGGTGATGTACACCGGGTCTTGTGCAACGGTGATCAAGGCGTCGTTCAATATTTTCACAATATTGGGCGGGGTATCGGGAGGCGCCAAGACGCCAGAAGTGGTATTGGCTTCAAGCGTTATTTTAGTTGCTTCAAAAAACGTGGGTACATTGGGAATCGTATCGTCTCGCTCTTTGGACAAAATTGCCAATATTTTGAGTTTCCCAGCATCGACAAAACTTTTGGAGCTTGAGAGCTGATCTATCATGAAATCGATTTGCCCCCCCATCAAATCTGTCAATGCGGGAGTGGATCCCTTATAGGGTATGACGTTGAATTCCACTTTGGCCACACTTTCTAGCCGTAAAACGCTCACATGGTTGGACGTTCCCATGCCCGAATGGCCCACTGAAATATTTTTGGGTCCCGCTTTTGCGCTTGCAATAAGTGAAGGGGTGCTTGCAAAGCGCTTGTCATCTGCACGCACGACCATCACCAAGGGGGAGACCGCAGCCAAGCTGATGGCTTGAAAGTCACTGGGCTTGTAGGGCGGCGTTTTCATCATATAAGGCAACACAGAGATGGTGTTGGTTGTGGCCAAAAGCAAGGTATAGCCATCAGGAGCGGACTTGGAGACGAAGGAAGATCCGATGGCTCCTCCCGCTCCTGCGCGGTTGTCGACCACAACGGATTGGCCCAGCACCACACTCAAACTTTGTGCAACGGATCTGGCGATGATGTCAACATTTCCACCTGGAGAAAATGGCGCAACGATCGTGATGGGTTTTGAAGGGTAGTTTTGTGCATTTACACCCAGGAGACCTAGGCACAAAAGAGCCAAAACACATAAATTTCTATTGAGATGACGCATAAGTTCTACCCCTAAAAGGATTGTTCACAAAGTCTATTCTTTATAACTGGGATCAAGCCTGTCCATCATTCGCAACAAAGCTGGCCACTCCATGAGGCCATACGGCCTGCGTACTTGTGGTTGATAGTTCATATAAGTTTCATGCAAAATTTGCCCAGAGACCTCTTGCAGGGGTGAGTTACAGGACATCGCAGCGATCTGCGCACGGCAAGACAACTCCAAACGGTGCATCCAATTGAACGCTTCACCAACGCTTTTACCCAAAGTCAAGAGTCCATGATTTCGTAAAATCAAAGCTTCCGCATTCCCTAAGTCTCTCACCAAAACCTCTTGCTCTGCCGTGTCAAGGACCACGCCCATGTAGTCATGATAGGCAATCTTCAAAAATCGCATGGAGGTTTGATTAAGGGGCAACAAGCCACATTTCAAAGAAGATATGGCCATGCCAGCATAGGTATGGGTGTGAATCACACAACCCACCTCCGGTCTTGCTTTGTGAACCGCGCTGTGCAAAATATAACCAGGAATATTGAATCCGTAATCAAGCTCTGCAAAATCGGGTTTGAACAAAACATGTCCATCATGGGTGATTTTTAAAAAACACGAAGCCGTCATCTCTTCGTACATCATGCCGTAAGGATTGATCAAAAAAGCATCGTCTTCTCCAGGCACACGAAGGGTGATGTGATTGGCGATCATGTCCGACATTTCGTAATGGGCCACCAGCCGGTAGCAAGCGGCCAGATCAACCCGAGCTTGCCACTCTTGTTGGCTTACACTGTCTTTCAATGATTTGAGTTCTAATCGTCCAGAGGTCATGGTGCAGCTCTCTTGTGTTAAATTTTCATCAGTCTAAATAGGGGGTCAGTGCCTTAGGCGTTCATTATTACATTCAAGCGCAGCATTTTCTCCTGCAATCATACCTAATACAGTGGCGCTTAAAAGACCGTTTCCTGATACATAACCATCACCACCTAGAAGTCCACTAAAACCGACGGCCGCACCACCTCCAGCAAATAAATTTCGAATGATTGAATTGTCTGTTTTCAAAACATGTGCTTTTTCATCCACCATTAAACCGCCTTGGGTATGAAATAAAGCTGCATTCACTCTGGTGATTACATATGGTTTTTTAAGTGGCGATAACCCAAAGTCCTTTCTTCCAAATTGATCGGTCTTTTGACCCAATGCACTTAAATTGTAGTTCTCCAGGGTTTGTCTTAAATTTGATGCATTGATATTGAATTCTTTACATAAAATTTCAAGGTCGTCGTATTCTTTAGCGCCACCCATATCTACTAGGGTTTTATAAGTTGGTTGATATTTGCAAACATAATCTCTAATGTTTGAGTCATAGATTGCGAATGCTTCATTACCCTGTTCCATGACAAATTTTGCAAATCCAGAATATCCCTTGTTCTCATTTCCAAATCGACATCCATTCCTGTTCACAAAAAAAGCACCCTTTTCAGTAATACTCCATGTAAGCAATTCTCCGTGGGGGTAGGCTACGCTTGCGTGTGCTTGGTAGGACCCAACGTTTCCAAGTTTTGCATCAAGCAATTGCCCCCACTCGATGGCTTCTCCTTGAGCACTTTGAGCTCCAAAGTACTGCGAGCCACTTAATTCTGGACAAAACTGTTTAACCAAAGATGGATTTGCACCAAAACCATTCGTTGCAATAATAATTTTCTTTGCATTCACCACATAATAATGATCTTTTGTTCCAATTTCAGCGCCTACCACTGCACCATTTTGTTGAGTTCTTAGACGTCTTAGGGGATTGTTGAATGCCAGATCTATGCCCTTGTTTTGAACTGTTTTGGCCAAAGAATTGATTAACTCTGATCCCTGTCCTGTTGGCTGAGTGTGAAGTCGAGGAATAGAGTGTCCAACATGTTTGTAATTGGTGTATAAATTGATTTCAACGCCACAATAGTCGACCAACCATTCAACCAGTCTAGCTGATTCATTAACGATTGTTGAGATCAAATGTGATGAATCATGTTGTCCCGAAACGCGTTCCATGTCTGCAATCATTTGAGCTACGCTGTCATTGATGCCAGCAGCTTTTTGCATTCGAGTTCCTGCTGCGGGTATAGAGCCGCAAGAAAGTACGGTGTTGCCTGCAAACCGGTCAAATTTTTCAACGATAGCAACGCTACAACCTAGCTCATGAGCCTTTATTGCCGCTATCAGTCCACACGCGCCGGCCCCAGCAACCAAAACATCAACATCAACTTGTTCTTCCATGTCGATTCCTCTTTTGAAAATTTTATATCACTTAGCCTTTAGATATCACTTCGACAAATATGCTTTAAAGATTATAATGCTCACAAATATCGTTTAAATTAAGGGTGATCTGCGATAAAAAATATGTATTATTCTGATATGAATAGACGGTTTTTTTTGATGTCGATGTCATCTTTAAGCTTGACGAAAAGCCTGGCTGAGGACTTTCCGACCAAGTCCATTAAATTAATTATTCCCTATGCGCCTGGAGGCGCTACAGATATTTTGGGCCGAAGTATTGCCCAAAAAATGTCGGATATTTTGGGCCAAGCAGTCATTGTTGATAATAAAGCTGGGGCGGGCGGTAACATCGGTGCTGATTTTGTAGCCAAATCCACGCCAGATGGATATACCCTTGTGATGGGGACGATTGGGACTCATGCGATCAATACCAGTCTTTACACTAAAATGCCATTTGATCCAGTGAAGGATTTTTCTCCAATTAGCCTGGTTCTTACGAATCAATTGGTTTTACTGGTAAACCCTTCCTTGCCCATTAAAACAATCGATGATTTAGTGTCTTACTCCAAGATGAGCAATGTTCATTTGAATTTTGGTTCTGCTGGAAATGGAAGTTCTCACCATCTCTCATCTGAAATGTTAAAAGCCAAAGCTGGCATTGTGATGGAGCATATTCCATATAAAGGTAGTGCGCCTGCTTTGACTGATTTGATGTCTGGTACCATTCAGGTTCTTTTCTCAGACATTGCTGGGGCCCTTGCCTACATTAAAGCAGATAGAGTTCGAGCTCTTGCCGTTGGTGGCTTGCGGAGATCTTCCTTGTTGCCTGAGCTTCCTACGGTAGCTGAGGGATTAAAAATACCAGGCTTTGAGGTCAGTGCATGGATGGGTATTTTGGCACCAGCCAATACACCTAGTGGTGTCATCGAAAAATTAAATCTTGTGTTAAACAAGATAACAAAAATGCAGGATGTCAAGGAAAGATTTTTTGATCTTGGGGCTGAACCAACTGGTAGTTCACCGCAAGAATTTACGGATCATATTAAATTAGAAACCCTCAAATGGAATCAAATTGTGAATCAGGCAAAAGTTAAATTGAGTTAATCAAGTTTATGAAATTCACGTCTTTGACGTTAATCGTTTAAGTCATACACGGCCAGCAACAAAATGATCAAAGCCAATTTGTCTATTTTGATAGGTGTGTCGGTGATGCTCACACTGAGCATGGGCATGCGACAAAGTCTTGGGGTATTTATGCTGCCCCTCACCACTGAGACTGGTATTTCAATTTCCCAGTTCACCTTGGCCATTGCTGTTCAGAACCTTTCGTGGGGGTTTTTACAACCTTGGGTGGGTGCATGGGCTGGAAGAAATGGATATCGCCATCTCTTACTGACCGGTTCGGTGCTGTATGTTGCAGGTTTGAGCCTGCTTGCCATGTCACACAATTTTCTTTCGGTCTTAATAGGCGCTGGTGTTTTAATTGGACTGTCGATGTCTTGCACGGGTTCGGCCATGGCAATGGCCGTTGCTACGCGTTGCGTATCGCCGAGCATGCAAAGCACAATCTTGGGTGTTGTATCTGCTGCGGGTTCCCTAGGGGCCCTTTTGGCCGCGCCCATTGGACAGACCTTGTCTCAAAACTATGGTTGGCGAGTGGGTGTCATGGGTTTTGCCGTTTTGAGCATTTGTATGATTCTCGCAGCATGGTTGGCCTCAAAAGTGGATAAGTTACCTATTCCACAGAATTCAGAATTTGACAGAAACAGTGCGGGTTTTGTCGCTCGTCTTGCTCTTAAACATCCACCCTTTTTAGTCTTGACCATTGCTTTTTTTGTTTGCGGTATGCAACTCGTTTTTTTAACCACTCATTTACCCACTTATATTGAGATCTGTGGACTTGACCCCATGCTGAGTGCGCAAGCGCTTGGTACGATTGGCTTATTCAATGCCATGGGAAGCTTGTTTTTTGGTTGGGCAGGTGGGAGATCGAACAAGTTATTCATTCTTGGGATGATCTACATTCTGCGTTCCATTGGAATTGGGTTTTATTTTTACTTAGATCCGACCCCGTTCTCGACCTTGATTTTTGCAGCCTATATTGGATTCTTATGGCTAGGTGTTGCACCTCTTGTCACGGGTTGGATCAGTGATGCTTTTGGACTGAGATGGCAAGCCATGTTAAGCGGCATCACTTTCATGAGTCACCAATTGGGGAGTTTCACTGGGGCTTTTGGTGGAGGGCTTGTCTATGATGCACTTGGTTCCTATAACTTGGCTATCCAAGTGGGTGTAATGGTGGGCTTTTTGGCAGGTGTTATTCAATGTATATACGCATTGATGTCGAATGATGGCCCTTCACTACTTATACAAACTGTTCAATCTCAAAATATTTAAACAGAGATAAATGCATTAACAGTTTTTTGATTGAAAATTAAATAACAAATAACTTTTTATATAAACAAGTATGTCAACCCAATTAATTCCAATTATTGACTCGCATCACCATATTTGGCTATTGAAAAATATTCCGTGGCTGCAAGGGCCGATCTTGCCGCGCATTTTTGGTGAATACTCTTCGATGAAATGTGATTACACCGGTGAAGATTACATCCAAGATTTAAATTCTAATGGCGTTATCAAGTCTGTCTATGTGCAGGCTAACTGGGATAATGATAAAGGCCTAGAAGAGGTCCAGTGGGTTCAATCTGTTGCTGACAGTTGTGCATTTCCTCATGCAATTGTTGGATATGCTGATATATCAGCACAGGGATTGCCTCGTCTTTTAGATGATCAAATGAAATGTAAAAATTTTAGGGGTATTCGTCAACAACTCCACTGGCACCCAAACCCTCAGTATAAATTTGCTTCAACTCCAGATCTAATGAGGTCAAAAGAGTGGTTAAAAGGTTTTAAGGAAATTGAAAGTCGAGGATTAACTTTTGATTTGCAAATTTTTTCAAATCAAATGAGTGATGGTTTCGATTTGGTTAAGGAGTTTCCTAAAACAAATTTCATCTTAACGCATGCAGGCATGCTTGAAAGCAATCGACCTGAGGACATCGATAATTGGAGAAATGGAATGCAAAAATTAGCTAAATGTCCAAATTTGTTTGTGAAATTATCAGGCTTGGGTACCTTTGTACACAAGTGCGAAACCCAAATTTGGGAGCCTACTGTGGATGAAATGATTGCACTTTTTGGAGCTGAAAGGTGTATGTTTGGCACCAATTTTCCAGTTGAAAAACTATGGACCACTTATAGTCAAATGGTTTCAACTATACGCCAGTGCTTATCCAAATATCCAGTAAGCGTTCAAAATGCAGTTCTGCATGAAACCGCTTCAAGGATTTATAAAATTTAGCCTTTTTGAGCTTTTAAATTAAAATTAGAGTTGTTGATATAAATTAGTTGCGTTGCGTCTTTACAGTCGCTGGCTAACATTACCTAGGGTTATACCTAATTAGTTTCGGGGCTTACTGGATAAGTTAAAGGGCAGTAAAGTTGTAATATGTAACATCGTTACGTATATATAAATTTCTGATCATCTAACATTCATATGAGTCTTGCCCATTTAAGAATTGCCGCTGATGTGGGCGGTACCTTTACCGATATTGCTATTTTTGATGAAAAATCTGGTCATATCCAATTGGGAAAGTCTTTAACTACGCCTAAAAAACTTGTGACTGGTATTCAAAATGGCGTTTCACGTGCAGGGGAGTCATTTGAAAAAGCGAATCTATTTCTGCATGGAACCACAGTTGCGATCAATACATTACTTGAACGAAGCGGTGCAAAGACTGCACTTATTACAACCCAGGGATTTAGAGACATATATGAAATTGGTCGAATCAACAGGCCTGAGGCCTATAACCTTTTTTTTAAAAAGCACAAACCCCTGATTGACCGATACTTGCGCTTTGAAGTATCTGAGAGGTTACTAAGCGATGGGGCAATTCTTCGACCTTTAAAATACGATGAGTTGGAAAAAATTGCGCTCGAGCTTGAGATTAATCAAATTGAATCCGTTTGCATCATTTTTATGCATTCATATCTTCGTTCAGATCATGAATTATTGGCCAAGGAATTCTTTCTTAAAAGGCTGCCTCATGTATTTGTTTCTGCATCCTATGAGTTATCACAAGAATACAGAGAATATGAGAGAACTTCCACAGTAGCTGCGAATGCTTATATCGGCCCTCGTGTTAAGTCGTATTTAAGTGGAGTCGTCTCCCATCTCAAAGAGCAGAAATTTAGTGGGAACTTCTTAATTGTTCAATCAACAGGCGGTTTATATAGCGTAGAACAAGCGCAACGTGAATGCATTCGCATGATTGAGTCAGGACCTGCAGCGGGTCTTATCGCGACCAAAGAGCTATGCAATTCTATTGGTATCAATGATGCAATTGCTTTTGACATGGGTGGTACAACAGCAAAATCTGGCGTTATTTTAAACGGCGAAGTGCTGATGACATCAAACTCTATGATTGGTGGTTACACTGAAGGACTGCCTATTCAAATTCCAATGATCGATATTCAAGAAGTCGGGACTGGTGGTGGGAGCATTGCGAGAATCGGTCCAGCAAACTCTTTAAGAGTGGGCCCTCAAAGTGCTGGCTCTGAACCTGGTCCAGTGTGCTATGGATTGGGAGGTGAAGAGCCGACCGTGACAGATGCAAACTTAATATTAGGTCGATTATCAGCAGAGCGCTTTTTAGGCGGGGAGATGAAGCTTGATGAGGATTTATGTAGAAGACTTTTTGACGAAAAGCTGGCTCGACCTTTGGGTTTAACCGTTGAGAAAGCAGCTGAAGGTGTAATCAAAATTGCTTCAGCTACCATGTCAAATGTAGTTAAGCGAGTAACAACAGAAAGAGGAGTGGATGCGAGAGATTTTCCAATGGTGGCTTTTGGCGGCGCAGGGCCACTTCACGCGTTGCTTGTTGCGAAAGAATTGAAAATTAGGGAAGTGATTATTCCCAATGCTCCAGGTCATTTTTCTGCCTATGGCATGTTAGTTGCAAATTTAAGACGTGACTACGTTCGTACCTTATTCATTAATTTACAAGAGTTTGATTTTGATCAAATAGAGCAAATTTTAAAAGCTCTAGAATTTGAAGGAAGAGATGAAATTAAGAATGCTTCCCCCACCGTTGCAGGTATATCGATTTCACGTGGATTAGACATGCGATATATCGGTCAAGAGCACGCGGTAACAGTAGAAATCCCTATGACTGCCTATGAAAATAAGGACATCATGGCAATTAAATCTGCTTTTGATAAAGTCCACCTCCAAAGGTATGGATATTATTCAGATAAGGAGAGTGCGGAAATCGTGAGTATTCGTACCTCAGTTACTGGGCAGATGCCAAAACCAAAGCTTACCAAACTGGCTTCACATAAAGATTCAATTCAACATCAAACACGCATCTCTTACTTTGATGGCAAGGCCCAATCTGTTCCAGTTTATTGGAGGCCCGATTTGGGGGCTGGCTTTGAAGCACACGGCCCTGCCTTTATTGAAGAATACGCCTCTACAACAACTCTTTTTGCCAACGATATTGTTCGAGTCGATGAGGTGGGTAACCTTCGAATTCAGGTTTCAAATGATTAAGTCCAATAATTCACAAATTACACATGATCCAGTGGTCACTGAGATCATACGAAATGCTGTTGTGGCCATTACAGAAGAGATGAAATCTAACCTCATGCGTACTGCGTACAACATGATAATTTACGAAGCTTTGGATTTCACAGTTGGTTTATTCGATTCGAAAGGAAATACTGTTTCAATTGGCATCGGTCTGCCAATGTTCATCAGGGGCATGAGCAATACGGTCAAGAGGATGATCGCTAAGTTTGATTACCAAGGGCTTGATGAAGGTGACGTTCTTTTGACCAATGATGCTTATATTACGGGTAGTCACCTCAATCACATGACCTTTGTTGTCCCAATATTTTGGAATGGAAGAGTCGTTGCTTTTTCTGCTTGCATGGCTCATTGGCAAGATGTTGGAGGAACGCTTGATGGGATGACGAGCGATATTTATTCTGAGGGTCTTCAAGTTCCAATTATCAAAGCCTACCAGGAAGGAAAACCCAATCAAGATTTAATCGATATCATTGAAATGAACGTGCGTATACCTGAGCGGGCAATGGGAGATTTCAAGGCACAAATAGCTGCCGTTAAAACAGGAGAACGTCGCTATCTTGAACTACTCAAGAAATTTGAGCTGCAAGCAGTTGATCTTTCTATCCAGCAAATTTTTGAGCAAAGTGAAGCAAGTGTTCGGGAAGTTGTTAAGTTGATCCCAGATGGAGAGTATTTTGCAGAGTCATTCATGGACGATGACGGAGTCGAGTTAGGAAAAAAAATCCCTATACGTGTAAAAGTTATTGTTTTTGGCGATCAAATGACAATCGATTTAACTGATGTCAGTTCTCAAGTGAAGGGTTTTTATAACTCAGGTGAGGCAGCAGGAATAGCTTGTGCGCAGGTTGCATTCAAATGTCTAACCGCTGCCAATGAGTTACCCATTAACGATGGGTGTTTCCGAGCTTTGAAAGTAATTTTGCCCCCTGGGAAAGTTATAAGTGCAACACGACCCGCTCCGATGCGCTGGTGGATGACTTTCCCAATGACTGTAGTTGACACTGTATTTAAGGCGCTGTCTACGGCAATACCAGAAAAAGTTATTGCTGGTCATCATGCTGATTTAGTCATTGCAAGCGTACATGGAAAAACACCTATAGAAAATAAACTCTTTTTATATTTGGGTGGTCTAATCGGTGGAGGTTGGGGCGCAAAGTTCAATGAAGATGGAATGAGTGCGACCATTGCGATCAATGACGGCGATACGCACAATGGGCCATCTGAGCAAGTTGAAGCAAAATATCCACTTATAGTTGAAAAATACGGTCTAAGGGACGATTCGGGAGGAGCGGGGCGTCACCGTGGAGGTCTAGGGACTGAACAAATCGTAAGTGTAAAGTCTGACATCATGTTCAACTCTCAAATTGAACGTGTTGAATGTAAGCCATGGGGCTTATTTGGAGGTCTTTCAGCAATGGGCAATCAGGTAGGGATCTCAAGGGGCGGTAAGACTGAGCTCTATTCAACGGGGAAGGTATTTTCTAAGTTGCTTACAAAGGGCAATCAGTGGATATTGCGCTCTGGGGGGGGAGGAGGGTTCGGATCGCCTTTGGAGAGAAAGTTGGAGGATGTTGAGCGCGATGTGAAAAATGGCTATGTATCTGCTGAGGCAGCCATTGAGCTTTATGGCACTGTTATAGATATAAATACGGGAAAAGTTAATTTTAGGGAAAGCGTAGAGCTTAGAAAGCGAATGTTTGACCAAGGGCTCCCTAACGACGACTCAATGAAAAATACAAAAAGTAATGAAAAAATTGTGGTTCATAAGCGTGCCTCACATAAAGTACGGCTTGCTGCGGAAAGTCTATATCGTCAAGCAAATCAAGAGGGATTAATCCGTTGGAGATGCTGTAGTTAAATTTCTATGAGAACTCATTCAAAAGCCATCATTGAGGTCACCAACCAAGCGTCTGGGGTGGTTTCGATGCGTAGAGGACTGCAATTGATCGAAATCATCTCCGAGGGTGATGCCGGTTGGTCTTTGTCGGATTTAGCCAGGTTACTAGACGTGAACAAAGTCATTGTTCTCAGGCTCCTAAATGAGTTAGTTGCTGCGGGTTATTTGTATTGTCGATCGGACAATGGTTTGTATGAATTAACTTTCAAGCTCAGTAATCTAGGTTTGCGGAAATTGTCACAAACTCGGCTATTGGATCAGTCTAACGAGATTCTCAAGGATTTGGCCATTATGAGTGGTGAACTCGTTCGCTTAGCTGTTGTAGAGAGCGCAGTAAAAATCACCTGGATCCTTGCTCATGCAGGTTCTAAGCGAACTTTGCAAATTGATCCTAATTACAGGCTTGAGATTGGTCTTACGACGCATGCAGCTGGCAAGGCTTGGCTGTCAACGTTGGATCCCAAAATAAGTTGGTCACTTATTCACCAACAAGGAATACAAAAATTTACTGAATACTCGAAATCTTCCAAGAAAGAAATTGAAGCAGATTGGAAATTTGTTCAAAAAAATGGTTTTTCGATCAGTTATGAGGAAAATGAAATTGGAGTTGGCGCAATTGCTTCGCCCATTTTAATAACTGATACTGATATGGTGAAGCGATGTGTGGGTGTGGTGAGCGTTGGTGCACCCGTCTACAGAACAAACAAAAAAGAATTACAAGGCTTAGCTCCTTTGCTGATCGATAAGACGCAAGCGCTTGGGCAGATATGGCCTATACGAAGTTTAGAGTGAAAGTGATGTAAGAGATAAGAAGTCTAACCCGTTTTTTGGGTCAAAGACTCTGTAAAAACCCCCTACTTAAATGGAGATACCTATGAGACAAATTTTTATGAAATCAATGATTAAATCAGCGTTAATGGCAACTTTCGCATTGCCATTTTTAACGGCAACGGCTCAGACCCCAACAGGTCAACCCATTAAAATTGGTTTTTCAACCGAGTTAACAGGTGCATGGACATTTTTTGGAACCAGTTGTGTGGCGGGATTAAAGCAAGCAACAGACGAAATCAATGGCAAAGGCGGTGTTCTTAAGCGTCCTCTTGAATTTGTCGTTCAAGATAATCAAACAAATCCAACTCAGGCACTTGCTTCAGTCAGGAATTTTGATGTCAATGATAAAGTGCTCGCAATCAGTGGAACAACAAACTCTGACGTCTCGCTTGCGATGTACGGATATGCAGAGCAAAATAAGGTTCCATTTCTTGTTCCAGTCGCTGCCTTTCCTCAACTTACCAAGCCTGGAACAAAATATACCTTTCGAATCGAACCTGATGCCGTGGGTTGGGGCTATTCAATGGCTAAATTTATCGAACAAAGAAAGCCCGGTGCGACTGTTGCCCTGATGTATTCAGATGCTGCACTAATGAGAGCAATTTTTGCTGGTTTTAAATACCAAGCAGAAAGATCTAAATTAAAAGTTGTGTCTGATATCATTTTTCCTCAAGGCTCGAGTGATGCAACTGTTCAAGCCGCTCAGGTCAAGTCAGGCAATCCTGACTACGTGATTATTAGTGGAGCCGGTGCTTTTGATGCAGTTTTAACAAATCAAATTCTCGATTTGGGTATAAAGCCTGATCAAATTATCCATCCTTTCGGAATCACCACACAGGTTTTTAGTTGGGGGTCAAAGAGCGCTGGATCGATCTACGGTACCTTTTTTGATCAAGGGATTGATAACTTACCCAAAGAAGGGCGAGATTTTATAACTAAATTTGATGCAGCCAATGGTCGTCCACCGTCGTATGTTGAAAACTATTGCTACAACACGCCGTACATTTTTAAGTCTGCGATCGAATCAGCAGGTGTGGTTGACCGTGAAAAATTAAGAGAAGCTTTCACAAAGATGAATATCAAAGAACTCACCAGTGGTACTCCAATTAATTTTGATAGTAATGGGGCCAGAAAAGAGTACATCTACTTCATGCAAATTGTTTCCGTAGAGGGGAAAAGAAACTATAAATCAAAACAGCTCTCTTATTTCGAATGGAATCCAGAAGTAATTCCTGTTTACGATTTGGTTAAATAATTTAATGACGGATAATTAAATTTTGGACGCACTCCTGCTCTTAATCGCCTCTACAGTTTCTACTGGTTTGCTACTCGGTGCAATATTTGCATTGGTAGCGGCGGGAGTGACCATTGTTTACGGTTGTATCTGGCTTCCAAATGCGAGCAATGGACAGTTCTTTGTTCTTTCTGGATTGGTCGCCTGGGGACTGACTTCAAGCTATGGGTTCAATAGCTTTACAGCTTGTTTAATTGTGTTGGCGGCTAGCATTTTATTGTCTCTATTATTTGAGAGTTTATTATTTCGCCGTCTTTATAACGTTCCTGATAGAAATATATCTTATTTCGTGATCACTCTTGGTCTAACTCAAGTTATGTCAGGCGTCTTCTCCATGACATTTTCTAAATGGAGCGACCAATTCTCACTGCCACCGTTGATACAAGGTGTCACAATGATTGGCCCTTTTCCAATGACTAATAATAGAATTCTAGTTCTCGCTATTGCTTATACAAGCCTTGCAGTTCTATTTCTTTTATTGCGCTACCATCCTATTGGTCGAGCGATTCGAGCTGTTTTTCAAAATAGAGAGGCAGCATTGCTTCGCGGAGTTAATGTTCACTCCATCTATAAAATTTCATTTGTTCTTGGATCCACAATTATCTATTTGGGTGGCTTGTTGTATGCTTTGGCGTATAGTTTTGATTTGTCAATTGCATGGACCATGTCAATTACTGCTTTTGCAATCATGATTGTTGGTGGTCCAGGTTCTGTCTTAGGTGCATTGGTAATTGGTTTGATTTTTGGATTTACACAAGCAATTGTGAGTAATTTCACAAGTCCAACCGTTGCAACGTTTTCCTACCTTTTTGCAATGCTATTGATCTTGCTGATCAAACCTAATGGACTTTTTTTGAAATGAAGATCAAACTCCAACACGCGCTGATGCTTGTTGCACTCTTGGCGTTGCCATTTTTTACGCAAGAGGATAGATTTCTTGGTTTTATTCTAGGCGTTACTTTGTTGAGCGTGTTTTGGGCGACTGGAATGAACATTCTTTATGGTTTTGTTGGACTGATGCCTTTGATGTTTGCCGCAATATCAGGTATTGCGGCATATGCCCTTTTGTATTTTATTGCACAGTGGCAGATTGATTTTTGGCAAGCGCTACCTCTTGCAACATTATTTGCCTCCTTGATTGGTGTTTTACTCGGACTGCCATCTATTCGTTTAAAGGGATTTTATTTCACACTTTGCTCTTTAATTATTCAAAGTACCATAACTCTTGCTTTTATATTTTTCCCAACGTTCACCAATGGAGACACCGGGATTAATCAAATTAGTCCTCCCCTTTGGATGGGGGAGCCTATCAAAGGTTTTGTTTTTGAATGTATTCTTTCTGTGCTTGCGGTTACAGGTATTGTTTTGGCTTACTTCATATACAACTCTCAACTCGGACAAAGATTCATCGCGATCAGAGAAGATGATGTTTTAGCAGAATCACTGGGCATTAGTGTTGTTTTAAACCGCGTAATTGCATTTTTTATAGTTTCTTTGTATGCAGCAATTGGAGGCTGCTTTTACGCCACCTACATTGGTTTCATTTCTCCTAGATCTTTTGATGTTTTGTCCTCATTAAATATTTGGCTGTTTGTGGCCTTTGGAGGCAAGGCAACGATCGCAGGGCCTGTCATTGGAGCGTTGTTGCTAGCACCTTTACCTTTTCTTTTACAAAGTTTAGACGCATACAAAGATATTCTATCTGGCGTTTTAATCGTTCTAATTACTTTACTTATGCCTGGCGGTATTTATGGTGCATATCTTGCCTGGAGGAATTCAAAAAAATGAGCTATTTGTCTTCACATCCATTGCTCCGAGTAAAAGAATTAACCCTGCGTTTCGGAGGTTTGTACGCATTAAATAAAATCAACTTCGAGATGCATTCGGGTGAAACACTTGGAATGATTGGGCCAAATGGATCGGGAAAATCATCCTTTGTCAATGTTTTGACGGGTCAATTTACGCCATTGAATGGTGAGATGGAGTTTGACCAACAATCGATGCTCGGACGTAATTGCCATCAACTCGTAGAAATGGGTCTTTGCAGAACTTACCAATCCGTTAGAGTCTTTGGCAATCTTAGTGTTCAACGAAATATAGATATTGCTTCCCTTTTACTCAAAAAAAATGGTCTAACACACGAGCAATATAACCATTACTTAAATTGGTTAAAGCTGAGACCCGTTCTTCATAAGCTTTCTAAAGACATCACATTGTTTGAGCAACGTAAATTGGAACTCATGATGCGTTTGGTTCTTAAGCCTAAGCTTTTGATGCTTGATGAGCCTGTTGGAGGTTTGGCGACATCTGAAGTCAATGAGATGATTCAGCTTCTTAAAGAGTTAAAAGAATACACCTCTATCTTTATTATTGAGCATACCATGCGTGTTATCAAGGAGCTTGCGGATAGGGTTGTTGTTTTGATTGCTGGTGAAAAAATTGCAGATGGCCCACCTACTGAAATAATGACCAATCAACGCGTGATCAATGAATATTTGGGATCTGCACATGCTTGAAATACAAGACTTAACCATTCGATACGGCAATTTTCTCGCTGTCAATAATGTTTCTCTTCGTATACCTAAAGGACAGATCATCGCTTTGATCGGTCCAAACGGAGCTGGAAAAAGCTCAATTGTCAGAGCAATTGGTGGCCTCAATTCCTTTGAATCTGGCCGCATTACATTTTTAAACAAGAATTTAATGGAAACTGAGCCTTATTTACGCATTGTTAAAGGGCTGTCAATCGTTCCAGAAGGAAGAGGGCTTTTCCCGCGAATGTCAGTAGAAGAGAATCTTTTAATGGGTTCGTATTCGTTCAAGAATAAAGGTTTGTTAGATGAATTGCTCAATCGTAATTTTGAACTTTTCCCTATCTTAAAAGAACGCAGGCAGCAACTGGTCGGAACGATGTCTGGAGGGCAACAGCAGATGGTTGCTGTTGCAGTTGGGTTAATGTCAAATCCCAAATTATGTATATTTGATGAGCCCTCGCTTGGATTGGCGCCAATCGTCATAGAGCAAATTGGGGATGCATTTATTTCATTAAAAAAACAGGATTTAACAGTATTTCTAGTCGAGCAAAATGCAAGTTTAACGACTAGAGTTGCTGATCTGATTTATGTGCTTTCTGCCGGTGAAATTAAGTATTTCGATTCACCAGTAAATTTAATGAATAACAGTGAAGTACTAGAGAGCTTTTTAAGTGTATGACATACTAATTTTTTTTATGCGCCTTGATAATATAAATTATTTCTTTCAGTGGTGATTTACCAAGACTTATAAACCCTTTGATTTAACTGAACAATTTCAAATTTCACGAGATGTGAGTATCACTAAAGGGCAATTATTTAAATTTTGTCTCAAGCAAATGCTCCCACTCGACCGGACTGAGCAAGTGAGGTTTATCAACTCACCTTTAGCTTGAATTCACGGATCTTTTTTGTTATTTGTTAGCTGTTTTGTTTTTTTTATTTAGTCCACACCTCAGAAGCGGTCTCAATCACGAGCCTTAGTTTATTGCGTTGATCTTCAAAAGCAATATTATTGCCATGAACAGTACTGGAAAATCCGCATTGGGGCGATAAGGCAAGTTGATCAAGTGGGGCAAATTTTGCTGCTTCATCTATGCGACGCTTAATGCTGTCTTTGCTCTCCATCACGCCAACTTTGGTCGTTACCAAGCCCAATACCACTGTCTTGCCTTTGGGCAAGAACCTAAGGGGCCTAAAGTCTCCGCTGCGGTCATCATCGTATTCTAAAAAATAAGCATCTATGTTCATCTCTGACAACAAGGCCTCAGCGACGGGTTCATAGTTGCCTTGCGCAAAGTGGTAACTTTTGAAGTTTCCCCTGCAAAGATGCATGGCCAAAACCATATCCTTGGGTTTTTGTGCAACGACTTTATTGATGAATGCAGCGTAACGGTGTGGCAGTTCATTGGGATCATCTCCTCTCATACGTGCAGCTTCGCGCATTTTTGCATCGCACAGATAGGCCAAATTGGTGTCATCCATTTGCACATACTTACAACCCGCTTTGGACAGAGCGTGAAGTTCTTTGCCATAGGCATTCGCCACGTCATCGTAAAAATTAGGCTCAAGTTCTGGATAGGCCTCACGTGAGATACCGCCTCTGCCTCCTCGGAAATGCAACATTGTTGGTGAGGGAATTGTGACCTTGGCTGTCAGACCATTGGAAACCTTGGATTTTAAAAAATGAAAGTCATCGACTTGAATGTCTTTGTGGTGGGTGATGGTGTTCACTACCCGAATCGCGGGGGGAGCGGGTTCTTGTGTGCCATCAGGGTTCAACACTGATACTGGGATGTCTGTGACAACACCACCCAATTGTTCTAAGAAATCAATGTGAAAGTAAGTGCGGCGAAATTCTCCATCTGTGATGGCTTTGAGGCCAACTTCCTCTTGGAAGCGGACAATATCTTGTATAGCACGGTCCTCAACCTCTCTGAGTTGATCAGCCGAAATAATCCCTTTATTTTGCTGGTTTCGTGCCTCGAGCAGATATGGTGGTCGCAAGAAACTGCCTACATGGTCATAACGTGCGGGAAGTGGAAAGCTCATGATCAATCCTAGGTTGGTATTTTATGGGACTCGTAAAAAGTCAAGAATTGATTTTTAAGTGTCAATCGCTTTATTCTAAAGCTTGATTAAATGCCTTTAATAAGACTAAAAGTAGCTCATATTGGGATTTTTATCTATTGACATCCAAGGGGTTCATGTCAGTATCGCAAAGAATTTCTAATAAATCATTTCGTTTAATTTATTTCTAAGAGGTTAATCATGAAAAAAATGCAGTTTTTAAAACTTATATCAATTCTCTCCTTGGCTTTGATTTCAAACTGGGTTCAAGCTGAAAACAAGCCTTTTAAGATTGGTTTTTTGGCTCCAATGACCGGGCCTTTTGCCTCAACGGGTGCACAAATGTTGGCAGGGGCAAAACTCTATATGGATCAACATGGTACGAAAATTGAAGGTCGAGATATTCAATTGATCTTAAAAGACGATACCGGTACACCCGATGTGACCAAACGCCTTGCGCAAGAGTTGGCCGTCAACGACAAGGTAGATGTTTTCGCCGGATTTGGTTTGACCCCTTTGGCATTGGCCACGGCACCAGTTTCTACGCAGGCCAAGATCCCTATGGTCAATATGTTGGCTGCCACGTCCTCCATCATCAACTCCTCTCCATATATGGTACGCGTTTCCATGACCTTGCCCCAAGCAAGCGTGATTATTGCCGACTGGGCTCCTAAAAACGGGATTAAAAAAGTCGTGACCTTGGTGTCAGATTACGGGCCTGGTATTGATGCAGAAGAATCATTTAAAGATCGGTTCTTACTCAATGGAGGCAAGGTCTTGGATTCACTTCGCGTCCCTTTGAGGAACAATGATTTCTCACCCTTTTTACAAAAGGTTCGTGAGTTGGCGCCTGAGGCGGTATTCATTTTTGTGCCCTCTGGTGTGGGAACAACGGTCATGAAGCAATTCATAGAGCGCGGAATGGACAAAACAGGAATCAAAATCATTGGTACTGGAGATGTGGTGGACGATGACATCCTCAATGGCATGGGCGATGTGACCTTAGGGATTGTGAGTGCCTATCCCTATTCAACTTTACATGCATCAGATGTTAACAAAAAGTTTGTTCAAGATTTTAAAAAGGCCAATCCACGCTTGCGTCCCAATGCGGTTGCCGTTTTTGGCTACGACGGCATGCGGGTGATTTATGAAGCCATTAAGAAGACTAAGGGCGTAGGCAACGGAGATCAACTTTTAGCCGCCATGAAGGGACAAATTTTTGAAAGTCCAAGAGGACAAATCTACATCGATGCCAATACGCGTGACATTGTTCAAAGCATTTATATTAGAAAAGTCGAGCGAAATACCAAGGGTGATGGTGAGCTCTACAATGTTGAATTTCAAGAAATCAAGGACGTAAAAGATCCTAGAAAAGACAGATGAAAGTGAAGAAATTTTTTTTCCGGGCTGATCAAGTTGGCAGCCTATTAAGGCCGCCCGAACTCTTGGTTGCCCGGCAAGACTTCGAGCAAAAGAAGATCACGTTGGAGGATTTAAAAGAGGTTGAAAATATAGCAATTGCTAAGACCGTTAAACTTCAAGAGGACTGTGGATTTGACGTCGTGGTGGATGGCGAATTCAGGAGAGAGAATTGGTGGATTGATTTTGTGAAAGAACTTTCTGGCGTAGAGATACAAGAGGGAAAAGTTCAACAAGCCTTTATTGCACCTAACTCTTCAAGCGTTGATGTGGCGGATTGCGGGCATGACCATGAGTGGAAGTATGTACCTAAAAATGTGTTGACCACAGGCAAATTGTCCCTGACGCAAGCCGTCACCGTCAAGGATTTCAATTTTCTTCAAAGTCAAACTTCTAAAGTCGCAAAAGTGACCATACCGTCTCCAACAAGATTGCATTTCCATGGGGGTAGGTCAGCAGTATCAAAAGCCGTTTATCCCGAGATGGAGGAATTTTTTGACGATATCATCCAGATTTATCGACAAGAAATTGCTGCGTTAGAAAAGGCGGGATGTCAATATATTCAAATTGACGATCCTTTGATGACATATTTCATCAGTGATCGCATGCGAGAAGAGGTCAAACAATCGGGTGATGACCCCGATCAGCGACTGCAGCAATATGTTCAATTGACCAATGCATGCATTCAAGAGCGCTTGCCCACAACCGCCATTGGTATCCATGTCTGTAGAGGAAACTCAAAAAGTGGTTGGATTGCTGAAGGGGGATATGAACGCATTGCGCATGAGGTGCTTGGGGGGTTAAAAGTAGACCATTTTCTTTTGGAATACGATGATGCGCGTTCGGGTGACTTTGAGCCTTTGCGTTTTATACCCTCGGATGTTGGCGTTGTTTTGGGTTTGGTCACCACAAAATTTGGTCATTTAGAGAAAAAAGATGATCTCAAAAGACGCATTGATCAAGCGAGTCGCTGGGTAGACTTGGAGCGACTAGGTCTCAGTCCACAGTGTGGCTTTGCCAGCACCGTTGAGGGCAACATCATTACCCATGGTGATCAGTGGAAAAAACTCAAATTGGTCACCGAAGTTGCACATGAGGTCTGGGGATCAGTGTAATTCAAGAGCTCAGAAGTTCGAAATTTCTAGGTAGGGTGTAATCAACTTCAACCTAGAAATTTATCTGTCTGATTGTGATCGAGGGATATATGGGTTTTGTGCTAAAGAGCGCTAGCCTCAAATAGCTTGTCTTTCAGTGAAACTGAATAAGGATTTGATTCATTGACTTGGCAAAGTACATTTAAGAAGATGAAAAATAGTGCCTTCAGAAAGTAGGGAAGTATTTCACTAAAAAATAAATACCCAATGCGACTATGACAGCCACAGTAAAAACAATGATGATGATCGTTTGAATCCAATCTTTCGCCATTGCAATGACAAGAAGTTTGGTATCTTCAACACCTCTTTGAATTGTATTGTGGATGAGATACCAGGGAAAGAAAATGGTGACAAGAGACGTGATGAACGTGAATTGCCAAAACCCCATTTCACTATAACGATTAATCTGAGGTGAAGAATTTAATATACTTGGCGAAGAGTTTTCAGAATTACTCATTTGAATTCCGTTTGTTTTACTTGATTTACAAAATAAATAGTGTTATCCCAATCAAAGCATATAGAGGGATAAATATTTTAATGCTTTTCTGAATAAATGATTTCTTAACTTTTCAAGACGTCTTGTCAAAGCATATGCTAAATAGTTTAGCAAATTTTCGTGATTTTTTATTCCATTGTGGATTCTTTTATTTTATAGTTAAAACCTTGATCATCTGGTGCTGTCAATAGAGGTCACGCTTGAGCATTTGAGTCCACTCAGATGCTGCAAACTTTGATGTCTAACAGCGTTTGATTTCAAAATCAATAAAGGGTAACTATTGATGGTCATTTAGTTTTTCAGATGTAAGCTTGTACCAGATCAAAATTGGTCTACCGAAAGGGCGGCCCATGAATTATTTTCGACTTTATAAAACCTTGAGAAATCGATTTGCCAAACCTATTTGTTTGCTTTTGACCCTTGTGCTCTTTTCGGTCAATGTCTACGCTCAAGTCGAATTTCCCCAGCAGCCGATTAAATTAATCCTTCCATTTCCTACTGGCAGTGGTACGGATGGATCTGCACGTGTTTTGGCTAATACTATTTCAAGTGCGACGGGTTTCACCATCATTGTCGAAAATAAAGTTGGTGCCAATGGATTTATGGCCGCAGAGTTTGTTGC
>Ga0114962_10001216_pt1 | contig 22469 bp, 19 predicted proteins | sample C_130820_MF_Meta_FD_87017 | JGI IMG/M metagenome (GOLD analysis project Ga0114962, IMG submission 87017) | Freshwater microbial communities from Lake Croche, Canada to study carbon cycling - C_130820_MF_MetaG | ecosystem: Environmental > Aquatic > Freshwater > Lake | place: Lake Croche, Canada... | reverse complement strand
TAAGGCAAATCTTTCACTTCAATTGTCCAGGCATCATTGCCAAACACTACAATATCCAATGTATCTTTCGGGTATTTTGTTTGAATCAGTTCGCTGAGTGCCATTGCCACTTTCTTGGCGGGCGTTATCCGATCTTCTCCATATAAAATCATAGAGTGCGAAATATCTATCATCAACACGGTGGAGGTCTGCGTTTTAAAATCACTTTCTCTTATCTGCAAATCGTCTTCGTGCATCTGAAAACTTTCTACCCCGTGGTTTATCTGTGCATTGCGGATGCTTTCGGTGAAATCTATCTGTTCCAACATATCCCCAAACTGATAAGGGCGACTATCCGAACTTATTTCATCTCCCTGACCCGGCTTTTTGGTTTGGTGGTTGCCTTGTTTAGACTTTTTTAGCTTGCCAAATATCTCTTCCAAGCTTTTTTTGCGAATAGATTGTTCTGTTTTACTCGTAATCTTAAAGTTGCCATCGGCCGGGTTTTCTTGCATATACCCATTTTCTTTAAGGTCGTCTATAAAGTCGCCAATGCCATATTCGTTGTTGGTAAACTGGTATTTTTTATCCAGTTCACTCATCCAACTCAGTGCTTCTGAGGCATCGCCATTGGTATAGGTAAGTAGTTGAGTGAACAAATCGAGCATTTGTTCGAACTTGCTTTTTGTATTATCTGCGGGATCAAACTTTATAAAACGGTAACCAGTCATGGATAAATCATTTACTAATGGACGATGAAATTATATCTAATGCGTATATAAAGCAAATCTATCGGAAAAAGTTTATTGGAAAGTGAAGGATAATGGTTTTCGAAAATAGGATTGTAAAAGAAATTAAATTCTAATCTTTTTGATTCGTATAATATCCAAAATCAAAATAATGCCTTTTATTAAACTCCCATATCTCACCAATCAATCCTTTTTCACATTTATCAACAGGAATTGCTTTACTTCCATTCAATGCTTTTAATGAACCAAAATAAATAGAAAATGATTTTTTATCAAATTGAACTGCCATCCAATAAGCTATTGCATTGTATTTTTTCTCTGCTAATAGTACCTTCTCATAAACATTCGACCCTAAGTTATATCTGCTATTTAATTGACCATCTTTCTTGTATTTGTTTCTTGCTTTTACACTAACAATATATTTTATTCCATCTTTTTCACATTCAATATCAGCAAATGTTTCGTTCATAATATTGTCATTTAAATTTCTTATTCTATCAAATTTCTTATCTACCAATGCTTTTATAGCAAATAATTCACCAAGCTCACCTAGCGATTTTTTTCTAGCTGCTTCCTTTTTATTCTGAAGATCTTTCAATTCTTACTTTATTTATTTATAGGTAATAGAAGTAGTTCCCTTACCCATGCCAGTTAATTTAACGATACGCCCTTGACTATCTGTTGTAACAGTTGCCGAGCCGAGGTCTGGCAGATTGACAGATAACCCATCAAACCAATTACCATCAGTAAACAGGGCCCCAAGCATATTTGCTATGTAAGGGTTATAAAAAGGATTTGGATAATTTGAATAGTTGCTTCTTGTATAGCTGTCCCCATAGGCAAAGCCCCATCCCATCTTTATCAGGTTGCCGTTGCTTAATACGATGGTGTCCATACTAATGGAGTTACCATTCCATTCTGCTAAATTAATGATATTACCAGAGTAATAATATCGATTACTGGACGATTTGCCAGCCCCTGATAAAACAGAATCTACCATAATCCTACCTTGACTGTTATAAATTAAAGTGTCATTCGAAATGCTTGTCCAAGTATAAAATGATTTTCGGTAGATTGAAGTGTAGTTCCTTGGGAAACTTTCGTTTTGCTTATAATAGAAACTTTGTGATCCACTATCAATCCACGAGTTTTTATATTTGTCAACAGTACTATTGTTATAAGAAATATGTATCAGATTACTATTTACATCATAATTGAATGTATATATAGTTGCGTGTGCAGTTGAGTCTGCTGAAGTATCTACCGAAACAAGGCTAGTAATATTATAGGCAGGCGGTAAGGGGCTTGTACCCGCATCCTTTTTACAACTGTAAAGAGCACTGATAATTATTATTACTAGGATTAATTTTTTCATTTTTATATGTTTATTGGCGAAAATAAGATAATCAACTTACATAATCTGCCTGTTTAAAGAATCATGGACAACTCTGGAGGACAACCCCTGATTGGATTTGAACTCCTTTGAAGCTCGCACATTGTAAAACAGCCCTATCAGCAATATAAACGGATTAACAGCTAGCGTAGGGTCGTTAGCCTTAAATGATTGAGGCAGAAAAAGCCTATCCGAATCTAAATTCGTCTTTTTCATCCAATTGTTCATGTGTACGGAACTTCCGTACACATGAACGAGACCTTGGTAAGGGCATACTCAAGCTTCGTACACTTTTACAAAACCTCCGTGAGGGGCTTACGGAGACTCCCATTAGCGTGTACCCTTCTTCCTTTCAAGCGTACGACAATTCCGTTCATGTGTACGGAAGTTCCGTACACATGAACATATTGCCCGAAGACTACTGATACCGTATCGTTACTTAAACAATTAATAAGGACCAAACTATGTTAGTTAGGATGCTTTGAGGTTGAAAGAAAAAAGGTTGGTTTTATAAAAAAGATAGAACATGGTAAGTGGCTGTTTTGAAGCTCATAAATCGAAATTACGCTTTTTTATCTGTCGATGAAAGCACCTGAATGTATTAGATATTGTGTGGATAAAATAATTGATAAAACGGCAGAAAATAAAAAGAAATCAGCAAAACTTCCATTAGTTTTACCCTCTAAAAAAATAAAACAATGCTAGTACAATCACTATTGGGTGAATTTAACTTTGAAGTAGAAAACACCCGCAAATTATTGAATGCAATTCCTGACAGTGCTTTGGATTGGAAACCTGCTGAAAAGAACTGGAATACAGCACAACTGGCATCGCACATTGCCGAAGTTTTTAATTGGTATGAACCAACCCTTCACCAAGATGTGATGGATATGGCTGCCTACAAATATGACAAAGGCGATATATCTAAAGCTTCAAACATTGTTGCTAAGTTTGAGGAAAACGTAATCAAAGCAAAAGATAGCCTTGAAAAAGCTACCGACGAAAGCATGTTTGGGCTATGGAAAATGGTTGTTGGCGACCAACCTGCTGTTTTTCCTCCAATGCCTAGGATACAAGTGGTGCGTTCATTTTTGTTTAACCACCTTTATCATCACCGTGGCGAATTGGTTGTTTACCTACGCGCCACTGGCAATAAAGTGCCGTCTATGTATGGTCCAACTGCGGACGATAAATTCTAAATTGGGCAATATAACATGCAAAGAGGCTGTTTGGAAGGTACTACTTCGAACAGCCTCTTTTATTTGGAGGGATTGTATCAGTCCGTTAATATAGGTGAACATAAACTTACCAATTACGCAACAATTATCTAATTTTAATATTAATAGCACTATTTCTAAATTTTATTTATATTAAATCCCTTACTTTTGAAAATAATGCAGAATTGATTATTCTAATTTACTGAAAGAAAAACCACAAAAGGCTAACTATTTAACAGAAATAATTTTGACAAACAAATAAACCCTAAATAAAATGACGAATGAGGAAGAAGTGTTTATGAAAGAGGCGATCCGTCTTTCTATAACAAATGTAACGGAGGGAAAGGGAGGTCCATTTGGTGCTGTAATTGTAAAGGATGGTAAAATAATAGCGCGTGGTGCAAATGAGGTAACCAGTAGTAACGACCCCACTGCCCACGCAGAAGTAGTTGCTATACGTAATGCCTGCAAAACCTTAAATACTTTTCAGTTAGATGGCTGCGACCTGTATACCAGTTGCGAGCCATGCCCCATGTGCCTCGGTGCCATCTATTGGGCTAGACCTGCCCGTTTGTTTTATGCCAATACAAAGGCAGATGCGGCGGCAATACAGTTTGATGATCAGTTTATTTATGAAGAAATAGCACTGCCATTGGGCGAAAGAAAGCTGTTTACCCAGCAACTACTGCGGGAGGAGGCATTGGAGGCGTTCCGACTTTGGCAGGAAAGCAATGCAAAAATTGAATACTAAGAATAGTTTTAACACATAGGGACATAGAGAAATAGAGCACATAGACAAGAGAATATGAGGGAAATATATTGTGAACAATGTTGGATAGATGGAAAGTTGCAGGCTGCCACTATTGCAATAGAAGGTGGGTTAATTTCGGCCATTTTACCCTATAAAACAAAGGATGCCACTACGGTCTCCGGCGTTTTGATGCCCGGTGCCATAGATGCACATGTGCACATAAATGAACCGGGACGCACTGAATGGGAAGGATTTTACACCGCTACACAAGCGGCGGCGGCTGGAGGAATTACGACTTTTGTGGATATGCCCCTGAACGCGAGCCCTGTAACCACTAGCATTGCGGCCTTTGAGGAAAAGTTGGCAGCGGCAGAAGGAAAACTAACTGTAAACTGTGGCTTTTATGCAGGATTGGTGTCCGGAAATAGTGGCGAATTGCCTGCATTGATAGATGCAGGCGTATTGGGTGTAAAGTGTTTTTTGGTGCATTCGGGCATTGATGAATTTCCTAATGTAGAAAAGAAAGATTTGAATGAAGCCATGCCATTAATTGCCAAACACAAAATCCCTTTGCTGGCACACTGCGAAATATCGGATGGTTTTGTCTCCCAAGAATTCTTGAAGGCACCTACCAGTTATCAAAATTATTTGGCTAGTCGTCCGCAAGAGTGGGAAGTAGAAGCCGTGAAACTGGTTATTGGTTTGAGTAAACAACATGGTTGTGCAGTGCATATTGTGCATGTATCGGCTTCGGATGCCATCGAAGATATTGCCATTGCAAGAAGCCAGGGTTTGCCCGTAACGGCAGAGACCTGTCCCCATTATATTTATTTTAATGCAGAAGCTATTCCCGATGGACAAACACTGTTTAAGTGTGCGCCCCCCATTCGCGAAAAAGCAAATAACCTATTGTTACAAAAGGCATTACAATTAGGCATTTTAGACTTTATAGCAAGCGATCATTCACCTGCGCCAACTACAATAAAGGAATTGGAAAGTGGCAACTTATTAAAAGCCTGGGGGGGGATTGCCGGATTACAGTTTCTATTACCTGCAAGCTGGACAAGCCTAAAGAAAGTGATGAAACTAGAAGCATTTATTCCGTTAATCACGGAGAATCCGGCTAGGTTTTTACAAATAAACAATCGAAAAGGGAAGATAGCCATTGGTTTCGATGCCGATGTGATAGTATGGCAACCCGAAGAGTCTTATGAGGTAAAGTCGGAAGCAATCTTGCATCGGCATAAAGCGAGTCCCTATACGGGGAACACCTTGTTTGGCAAAGTAATAGAGACCATTGTAAACGGAATAACAGTATATAAAGACAATAAAATAACAGAAGGCTCAGCGAGCGTTGGAAAGAAAATATTTAATCGCTAAGGCGACCAACCCTTCATCTCAAAATTTAAAACACACCATTAAAAATAATTCTTCATGGTTTCATCAGTAAAAGAAATTATTAAAACAGCGCCCTCCTTTACTCAATTGACAGACTTAGCTGCAGAGCGCTTGGGAGGAAAAGTATTGTACGCCACCGACGACTTTTTTGCAGAGAAGGAGAATCTGATTAAAAAAGGCAGGGGCATATTTATTACTGATAAATATACCGAACGGGGTAAATGGATGGATGGATGGGAAAGCAGGCGCAAACGTACCCCCGGGCATGATTGGGCAATTGTACAATTTGCAACGCCGGGAAAGATTGCAGGGTTCGATATAGACACCAACTTCTTTTTGGGCAACCATCCTCCACATGCTTCAGTTGAAGCCATTTATCTGGAAGATGCGAGCAATATAACCGATTGGGAAACGCTACCTTGGGAAGAGATATTAGCTAAATCACCTCTTGATGCAGGTAGTCAGAACTTCTATGAATGCAAAAGGGAGAAATTGTTTACACATCTTCGTTTGCATATTTATCCCGATGGCGGTGTTGCAAGGTTTAGGGTGTATGGTACCGTATTTAAAAACTGGGATGCAGTAGCAGGAGATGGTACAGTAGATTTGGCTGCTGCCATCAATGGCGGACAGGCCATTGCTTGCAACGATATGTTTTTTAGTGCCATGAGCAACTTGATTATGCCGGGTCGTGGCGTAAACATGGGAGAAGGATGGGAAACAAAAAGAAATCGCACCCCCAACAACCGAGACTGGGTGATACTGCAATTGGCAACAACAGGAACTATTAATAAGATATTGGTGGATACTTGTCATTTTAAAGGAAACTATCCCGATAGATGCTCCATAGAAGGTTGTCTGCTTAAAGAAAATGATAATCCCCAAGCTGAAAGTGTTCATTGGACAACTTTACTTCCTGAACAGAAATTAAGTCCAGACAATGAACATAAGTTTGAAGGTGAGATTGCCAACAAAGGCCCTTTCTCCCATATTCGGTTAAATATCTTTCCAGATGGGGGTATCAGCAGATTGCGACTTTGGGGTAATAAAAAGTAGCCAGTAAAATTATATTATGCAAATAATCAACCCTATTCAATATTAAAGGCACTAACTACTTCAATTAGATTTTAAATACTGATGTAATATAAAGTCCCCCCCCTTCTAATATGTATTTATTAATCATAATCTTGCTTAAAAATACTAATTGACAGGTTAAACCAATTGTTTGCACCATTAGAACAAATCATTTGTCTATCAAAATGCGTCCTTTATGTCTTATTTGAAAATCTAACGATTACAATGAGTCATTCACATAATATCCCGCTTCAAAGCAAAATTAAAAGTGCCCTATTTAAATTGGTTACTATTGCTTTTATACAATTTAGTATTACAAGTTTATATGCTCAAAAAGATGTTTCATCTGTAGAGTCACCACTAGAAATACTTAAGTTAGTAGGTAATAAGCTAGTAAAGGAAACGCCATTTAAGTATCAATTGAGTTTATCTACTCCCAATAAAACATTTAATGGCATTCAGGTCATTGATTTTGGAAGAACATTTGGTTTGGGAAAACCAGCTGTTGCTTATGCGACCACCTTACTTACTGCTTCTGAAAACTCAGATTTAAACATTCAAATTGAACACAATGATGGTTGTAAAATATGGCTGAATGGAAAAGTTGTTTATGAGAAATCTGGAGATAGAAAAATAAATCTGGTTTACGAAGAACGTAGTGTGAAGATGAATAACGAATGCAAACTGTCTTTACATAAAGGCAAAAATACATTGCTCATTAAATCTGAAACTGCTGGCAATGAGTGGAAAGTTTACATACAACCTCCCGCTACCAAAGGAGCAATACTTGCAAATGGGGTAAGCTATCCAGCAATTGGGTTGACGAGTATGAAGTATGTAGAAAAATCTGTTTCAAATGTTTCGAATTGGCTGGTCGTTGGCCCTTTTTATAACACCAATCGCAAAGGATTAGAAATAGTTTATGAACCCGAAAATCAGATTCGCTTTGGTTATATGTATGAAGGAGCAGATGAACTAGTAACTTGGACGATACCTAGAATAGAAGTTTTGGGTGGAATGATTAATCCAAAGAAATGGGGAACGAGCTACAATTGGAACTATCACAATGGCGGAACTGCTTGGGCAATGGAAAAATTATCGCAAATTACTGGTGAAAGCAAATATGGTCATTATGCAGATAGTTTCTGCAATTTTCACTTGGATGGAATACCATTTGTTAATTATCAAGTAAACAAATTGAATGTTGACAGTTCTGCCAACAAAGAAATATTGGGTGTGCCCTTATTGGATTTCACGCTTGCACCCTCGCTCCCATTGGTTTATAAATTGGAAAGTAAGGATAATTTTCCTAAACGAGAAGCATATAAAGCCTTCGTAGATAAGATGATTAAATATGCCGAAGAAGGTCAGTTGAGGATGCCTGGCAGTAATATATTCACCAGGCTTTCTCCCGAAAAGTACACCACTTGGGTAGATGATATGTTTATGGGCATCCCCTTTCTGGTACAAGCATCCCTATACACAAGTGATCCTATTTTAAAGAAAAAGTTATTGGATGATGCTGCTAATCAGGTAATCAATTTCAACAAAGAGGTATGGGACAGCACAGCTCATTTGTATTGTCACGCAAAATACTCTGAGAAAAATGTAAAGTTGCCCCATTGGTCTCGTGCAAATGGTTGGGGAATATGGGCAACATCGGAAGTTTTATTGAATTTGCCCAAGAATCATTTAAAGTATAAAGCCATTTTACAACATTACAGAGAGCATGTTGCGGCAATTGCAAAATATCAAAATGATAATGGTTTTTGGTACAACGTAATTGATCGTAAAGATTCAAAAGAGGAAGTTTCTGGAACAGCCATATTTACAATGGCGATTGCTCGCGGAGTTACCAATGGTTGGCTAGACCCAGTAGAATATAAAAATGTAGTATTAAAAGGATGGAATGCTATCAAATCAAAAATTGATTCCGATGGAACTGTACATGATATTTGTATGGGCACCATGTGTTCTGAAGATGTAAATTATTACATCAACCGCCCATATTATGATAATGACACCCACGGATTATTCGCCGTACTTTTTGCGGGTATAGAGGTAAATAACCTTCTTAAAAAAACAGAGCAGACAAAGATTGAAGAATCTAAAGCTTTGTCTAAATAAATAAGTTACCCTTGGTTTATATTATTAAAAAACTCCGTGAAAGAAATCTCCAATAAAAACAATTAAGAATTTCTTTCTATTGCTTCATCTAGCATTTTTCTAAAGGTATTTCCAATAGGAATTGTATAAGTATCTATAGTAATTTCATTTTTACTTATGAAATCTATTTGGTTCATTGCTACTATATAAGACCTATGAACACGCACAAAATCATCGGAATATAGCTTACTCTCAAACTCTTTTAAGTTTTTAAGGGTAGTGAGTGGAGTCTTTTTACCTTTTAAAAATATTTGGGTATAATCTTTTAAACCAGAGAAAAAAAGTACTTCGCTGAGGGTTATCTTAATAAGTTTATAATCTGATTTGATAAATAGAAAATCCTTTTTTTCTACTGTTTCAATTTTATTTATTCCAACCACATAATCATAGATATTTTTCTTGAGCGACAAAACCCTTTCGAGGCTGATGGGTGTTTGGAGATAAGCAAATACCTGCTGTGAATTCACAAAATTTTCTATTTCGGCACCTGTACCACTACATACTATCAAAGGGCGATTATGTTGCTTTTTCAGCCATTTTAATATATTGTTAGTCAACGAAGAGATAGAGCAGATAATGACTGATGGATAATCTATAGTAGTGTTAAAAAGAGCACTTTCGTCTACAATAAGAACATTATTGGTAAAGTCAGTAGTAGATAAATAAGTTTGCAGAATAAGTGCCTCAGACAACTCGTGATGAACAATATAAAAATGAATCATTGCTTGTGATTTATAATCAAAAGGATGTTAAATATAAAGTAGAGCGGTGTAATAATTAAAAAATAATTTAACTGATAGAATCTATGCATAAAAAAAGGGATTAATGTAGATTAATCCCTTTTTAAAACATTTATTATTTTTGAATTCCAAGGCTATCTAACTCCCTATAGGAAACTGCCGGCAACCCTACTCTTTTTTTCATTTTGCTTATTACCAAATTAGCTACTTTAAGAGCCTGCTCTTTAGTAGTAAACGCTTTGTTTCCTTCAACAGCAGGAATTACGTGTTGAGTAATATACAGCTTATCCCCAACTAAAATCTGATATCCCCATCCATTGTCTAGATGTAATGCTCGAGCCTCAATCTTATCTGCATCTTTAGTATACAATAACACAGAGGTGATATAAGCAATAACTGAGAATGCAAAAAGAATGTATATCCAATTTTTTTTAATCATCCGTATTTAAAGCTGTATAAGGTTGAAATTCTTCTAAATCATCAAAATAGGTTCCGCCAGCTTTACCTAAAGAAACAAATCCTCTGCCATTTATTACAAATGCCACTCCACCTTCGCGGCCCGAGCGTTCAAAATTTGATTTACGGCTCCATAGGTCATTATTAAAATCATACGCCCATGTCTTTTGAGTATATCCCCCATTTACACCAGCAGAAATGTAAGCAGAATCCCCCATTACAAATCCAACTCCACTATTACGAATAATGTCAGAATAATCATCATCATAATTTTGAGTGCTCGCATTGCTTATTACTTTAAGTCCTTTCCAAAGGTTAGTAGTTGGATCGTAAGCCCAGAAATCGTTAATGTTAGTACCGCCACTTCCCAAACCTGTTACAACATAACCAAGTGTTTTACCAGATGCTTTGTCTGTATGTACAAAACTAATTGCCATCATACGTTTAAATCCTGCATTGCTATATACTGGTCCACCCGAAGTAGTTGGAGGAGTTGTAGAAGTAGTTCCTAATGGTGCCATAGCAGCCCAACTATCATTTGATGGATCGTATCTCCACAAGTCTTTTTTATATTCATTGTCATAACCACAAGTTACATATCCATAGTCACCAATAGCGAATGCTGTAGCACCATATCGCCCTGTAACAACGGGAGAGGAACCAGCAGCAAAATTTGCTTTTCTAGACCATGAGTTGGACGCAACATTATATGCCCAAGTATCAGAGAACTTGTTATAACCATCAGTACCAGTAGTAATATATCCAATTTTGCCAACAGCAAAGGCAACAGCACCATTTCTTGCTGGAGCAGAATCTGCGCCAGAAGAAGGCATATATGCTTTCTGTTGCCAAGAGTTTGAGATATTAAAAGACCATAAATCATTATATCTGATACTACCATCATAACCAGTTCCAACATAGGCTGTATCTCCAATTGTAAAAGAAACTGCTTGAAATCTAGCATTTGCAGGTGATTCGGAACGTGTTACCCAGTTACCGCTTTGTAATGGATTCGTGGTGGTGTTGTTGCATGCAAGCAATAACAAAACGACACTCGCAGGTAAGAAAAAGAAATACTTAATTAACTTCATTGTTCTAAAATTTTCGCTGAAATTATAAGTGGCGGTGATAGACAAATAGTTAAAATGGATTTTCAAGTACATTTTACTGATTAATGATTGTTTTATGCCTATCAAATGCCATTTTTGGGTAATGATAAAATACTTTTATTTCACATTTAGGCACATTTAGTAAATATGTAAATATTAAAAGACAAAATTTAATTAATCATCGTTATATTGATATCATTCATCCATAGTAACAATTTTGTAACAGGCAGTAATTATAGTATTGCCAATGTTGTGGAGTATTCCATTACTTTTGGCGGCTTCATATAATAAATACTTATGCGATTAAAGCGAATTATCTACTTTTTCTTCCTCATTTTTTTCGGCATTACTGCTTGTCAAAAAGTAGATATACAGTATGGCACACAAGTTTTGGACAACCAATATACCCAGGTTGTAACTATAGACACCTTTACAACAAGCCTATCTACCATATTCATAGACTCGTTTCCTACTTCGGGTACAGGTGTTACTTTATTGGGGGGATATACCGATACTTCATTTGGTAGAATTGACACAAAGTGTTATTTCGACTTAATTCCACCATCATACGAAAAAGTGTATGATAGCACAAGGTTCGACTCTTTAAGATTGATTCTTAGGCTAAACAGAAGCTATTATGGAGATACAACTCAACCAATTCATATTGACGTTCGTCAGATTTCTCAGCAAATACTATTTCCTCAAAATGTATACAGTTTCTATAATGTAAATAAATTTTCTGTTTATCCAAATTTGATAGGATCAGGTGACTTCTTAGTACACCCTACTTACTACACAGATTCAATTAGTATTAAGTTAAGTGATTTACTCGGAAAAAAGTTATTAGATAAGCTAAAAAATCCAACGGATTTAGACTTACAGAATAGCGATAACTTCCTTCATTACTTCAATGGTATTTGTCTTAGTGGAAATGCTAGTAACAAGCTAATCTTGAACTGTACCGATGCCATAGTAATGCGATTGACTTATTCTAAACCCGGGCCTGATACACTAGAAAAGCACTACATAGACTTTACACTAGGTAATAAAGAACATCATTTTAACAACATTCAGGTAGATAGAAGTAATACCGTATTGAAAAATATTAGTCATTACGACAGCATCATTCCTAGCAATAAATTGAATAACAAAGCATACAGCCAATATGCATCTGGTGTAATGACCAAAATAACATTCCCAACTATTCACAATTTGTTAAAAGTTCCTTTTTACTCTAAGATACTATCTGCACAACTAAAGATAGTGCCTGTAAGGGGTACTTATAATACTTACTATTTTTTGCCACCTTCCTTAAATTTAGTTACTACCAACTTAACTAATTTACAAGGCGGTGCTTTAACTTCTCCTGGTTCTAACAGTGCCGAAAGTGGAAATCTATTTACCGATTATACAAATGGTGATAATACAGCTTATACCTATGACGTATCTAATTATATAAAGGCTTTAATAACAAATCCTTTGGCATATAGCTATTCGCTTAATAATGCTCCTGCAAATAATTATGGATTACTTCTGATTCCACCATCACCTGCTTCATTAACGCAGTTCTCAAGAATCATTTTGGGTGATCAAAACCAACCTAAAAACTTTAGAACTATTTTACAGATAAACTATTTAACAGTTCAACCTCAATAAGCAAACAAGAAGTGTATGATTAAGAGAATTATTTTAAATATCGCTGCTTTAGTTTGTTTGCAACAAGTAGTTTTTTCACAAAACAACAATTCTCCTTATTCCATTTATGGTATAGGAGATATAGAGCAAAGCAGCTTTGATAGAACAACGGGGATGGGTCATTCGGGAATGGCACTTACCTCCAATAGATTTATATATAATGCAAACCCGGCATCATTGAGTGGATTGGATGATAAGTTTTTTAATTTTGAGATTACCGGGCGTGCAAAATTTATCAATTATTCTGGCGATCCCATTACAAATAGTTCAAGCTCCTCTTCAGATTTACAGATAAAGAAATTGAGCTTAGCAATAAAAATTAAACCATATTGGGGAATGAGTATTGGTTTGCTTCCATTTAGTAGTGCAAACTATTCATTTAGTTCTAACAAGTATATTCTAGGTGCAGGCAATGTTACGGTTCCTTCGTACTATCAAGGTTCGGGAAGCCTTAACCAGTTGTACTTTTCAAACAGTTATAACCTTTTCAAAAATTTATCAATTGGCCTACAGTCCTCGTATCTTTTTGGTCAGTTTAGTCAGACAGAAAGTATCTTATCTACTTTTGTTACTGATAGTGGCCTTACTACTACCCGAAAGAATGTAATAGGTGCCGCTTATTTCAAACCAGGCTTTCAATTCAATACGAAAGTGAACAGCAAACTTAAATTATACTTCGGGGGAACAGCCACATTCAAAACATCATTGAATGGTGTTACCAGTTTGACAGTAGCTGATGGAGGAAATACAGTACCTACTCCACAAAATACTATTATAGATAATTATAAGAGTACCCCTTTTACATTGCCAGCCAAATATTCTGGAAGTATTGCTGCAAAATTGAAAGAGAAATATACTTTCTCGGTTGATTATTCTTTTCAGAATTGGAACAGCCTCAATATGCAGGGAATTACCTACAAATTAGTTAACAGCAGTTTCTTAGGGGCTGGTTTTGAAGTTGCAAAAATTCAGAAGTTCAGAGATATTAGTATTGAAAGACATTTCTGGCAGGCTGGCGTGTTTTGTAACAACTCGTATTTGCAAATTAATGGACAACAGGTATCTAGCTATGGCATTACTTTGGGAGGTGGAAAAAACTTTTTGAGAAGTAATCTTGGTATGCAGATAAATACAGAACTAGGTGTTCGTGGAATGACAACAGGAAGTATGGTTCAAGAAAATTACGCTCAGATAAATGTTATTTTAAGTTACAGAGACTTTTGGTTTGTAAAGGTGAAGCGCTTTGACTAGGCATTAAACAGCTACACACATTTCATTTTCATATAAATGGTTGACTCCTCCGCTTAATAAAAGGAAATTAATATGATAAAAAAAATTTTAATAAGTATACCGTTAATTGCTGGCAGCATTATTAGTATAGCACAAACCCAAAAGGTGGTAGCCGATAAAATTGTTGGTCAGGTAGGAGATAAAATTGTCTTATTATCCGACATAAATAATGCAATTGCCGATTATAAACGCCAAGGACAGGAAGCACAGCTACCCCTAAATCCTGAATGTTCGTTTTTAGAAGGACAATTAATTCAAAAAGCACTAGTGTTACAGGCAGAAAAAGATTCACTTGTTGTGAGTGAAGATGATATTGAAGCAGGTTTAGAAAATCAGATTCGCGGTTTTATAAATGCATACGGATCCAAAGAGGTATTGGAAGAAATTGCCGGAAGAACGGTCTATCAAATTAAAGAAGACTTTAGGATTCCATTCAAAGAGCGTAAGTTAGCCGATCAGATGAGGGGAAAGATATTAGAGAATATAAAAGTTACGCCTACCGAAGTAAAAGCTTATTATAATAAGATACCAAAAGATAGCCTGGCCTATTACGAAAGCCAGATTGAGATAAACCAAATTCAGTCTCAACCTAAAGCTAGTGCAGAAATAGAACAATTTTGTATCAGTCAATTATACGAATACAAAAGGCAAGCGGAAAGCGGTACTAAGAAATTCGAACAATTGGTTAAGTTGAACTCCGAAGATCCAGGTAGTAAGGATAATGGTGGACAATATAACATAAACAGAACCAATAAAGAGTTTGATCCTGCCTTTACAGCGGCTGCATTCAGGCTTAAAGATGGTCAGATATCCAATGTTGTAAAATCTAAATTCGGCTATCATATTATTCAAATGGTAAGTAGATCGGGCGATGATGCACTTGTGAGGCATATCCTCAGAATCCCTCCCGTTACGGATGATGAAGTAGCAAAATCTATCATTAAATTAGATTCTGTAAGAAAAATGGTGAACAATGGTTGGCTAAGTTTTGGCGAGGCGGTAGATAAGTTCAGCGATGATGAAAGTAGTAAGTTTAATGGCGGTACGATTACTGCAAGAGACGGGTCTTCGTTATTAAATATTGATCAGCTGGATAAAGATTTAGTAGTAAGTATTAAAAACTTAAAACCCGGTGAAATCTCTAAGCCTACTACCTACACTGATGAGAGAGGAAGGAAGATGGTGCGTATTGTTTACTTGAAAAATCGTACCCAACCTCACAGAGAAAATTTAAAAGATGATTATAACCGTGTAGCAGAAAGGACTTTGGAAGAAAAAAAACACAATGCACTTACAAAATGGTTTCAAAACCATCTGCCTAATTACTATATAACCATTGATGAAGCGTATAAAGATTGTAATAGCCTTGCAGAATGGTGGAGATACTCTACTAAATAAACTTAAATATTAATTTCACAACAAATGAGAAGGGATTTAGCAGTGCTAAATCCCTTCTCATTTTGCTTTACTTCCCTCTTGTTGATTTATCTTTTAAAATAATCCTATCTATTATCTTTACACCATAAATATGCCCTATGTTGTATAAGTGCTTGGTAATTGTATTAGTTTGTTTTTATTCTTTTATCAAAGTACAAGCAAATGCACAACTCACTTACCAAACCATACGAATAGAATATGATAGCGGCTGGAATTATAAAAACCTCACACTCATTCCCATCAGATTTAAAGTAGATGGTTATCCTTTATTTTATTTTCCAACTAAATTAGTCTCATTACGTGATGCCATGCAAAGCGGTAAACTAAAGTTTAAAGAGTTTTATTTCGAAAAAGACGCTTCCGTAAGGTTATTAACCGTAGAAAATACAAGCAACAACTTTGTTTTACTTCAAAACGGGGAAATGATTACAGGAGGCAAGCAAGATAGAATGCTTGCAGAATCTAAGATTATTTATCCCAATCAGAAAGACCAGTTTGTAGATGTATTTTGTATTGAACAAAGCCGGTGGGATAAAAAACCAAAGCCTTTTAAATATGCCGGAGATGCCGATGACGATTTGAAACGAATAATGGATCAAACCAACCAGCAACAGTTTATATGGAAGGAGATAGACAGACGTCTTTACACAAATGGTCAGATAAGCAAAACAGCTGCTTATCTGGATGTGCACAATAACCACGAGAAAGAAGATACGGCATACCTCAATTTCTTTAATCGCAAGATGCAAACCAGCGACAGTATGTTTGCGGGGTTCATTGCCCTCACAGATACTACTGTAATAAGTTGTGAAGTATTTGCAACTACCTCACTTACAACTGCAAGCTACCAAAGTATGCTGCAGGGATGGATAAGTAGTGCGGTATTAAATGGAAAAGTACCTGATATGCCTTATAAAAAGTTGAAGATATTTACCGATGCACTTTTTGAAAATGAAGAGAAACAGAAAATATTTCTTCAAAAGCATGGCAAAGCGTTTATTTGCGAAAAGAAAGTGTTTCACCTGGTGGCACATGGATAATTGATAGTGGTTAATAATTAGTAGTTAATACTTTAACAACTAATATCTAATTACTAACAACTAATCATTAACAACTAAAAAAAATGTATCTAGTATCTACACCTTGGTGGCTTAGAAGATTATATCCAACCTTATGTTGGCAGGTGAACACAGTGGAGAAACACATTTACCTCACTTTTGATGATGGTCCCCACGAAACGGCCACTCCGTTTGTATTAGATACCTTACAAACATATAATGCCAAAGCAACCTTTTTTTGTATCGGTAATAATGTACGAAAACACAAAGAAATATATAATAGGATTGTTTCGGAAGGTCATTCGGTAGGCAATCATACCGAGCATCACCTGAAAGGATGGAAAACAAGGGATTATAATTATTTAAAAGACATCTCTATAGCCGAGCAATCCATTCATTCACCCCTCTTTCGTCCTCCTTATGGCCGAATAAAACGCTCACAGATAAAAAAATTGCAAGGTGCCTCTTCCCCCATGAAAATAATAATGTGGTCGGTGCTTAGTGGCGATTTCGACGCCACAATTTCGGGCGAAAACTGTTTAAAAAATGTAGTAAAGCATACCAAAGAGGGTAGCATAATTGTGTTTCATGATAGTGCCAAAGCTTGGGATAGATTGCACGATGCTTTGCCAAAAGTATTGAAACATTATACCGAAAAAGGGTTTGAATTCAAAGCCTTGTAGTCTATTTTTATGTTACGCTTTAGGGGGCGGAGTCTTAAAAAAGAAGGCAGAGGTAGAAACCTTAGCCTGTTATAATCCGTACCCTATGAAAACAATCTTCAATCTATTTAATCCAGGATTTCCTCCGTTTTTTCAGTCGCTATTTCGGTAGCTTTTATTAAACGGGTACTATTGTTCTTTTATTTTCTAACAGATAAATTTATTTTATTGTGTTTAGGACATAAATTATTTTAAAATTTGCACCATGAATTTGATAGATACGCATTGCCACCTCTATTCGGAAGAATTTGAGAAAGATATAGATACTGTAATGGAACGTGCAAGGGCAGAGGGCGTAAAAAAGTTCTTTTTGCCTGCCATAGATAGTTCTTGTTTGGAAGCTATGTTGTTGTTGGAACAAAAATATCCCCATGAATGCATTGCTATGATGGGCTTGCATCCTTGTTATGTAAAAGAAAATTATAAACTAGAGTTGGCTATTGTACAAACCCAGTTAGCCCAACGAAACTTTGCTGCAATAGGAGAAATAGGGCTAGACTTTTATTGGGATAAAACATTTACAACCCAACAATATGAGGCTTTTGAGCTGCAGATGCAATGGGCCTTAGACAAACAATTGCCCATTGTAATACATACCCGTAATGCCATGCAAGAAACCTTGGATAGGGTAAAGCCATTTGCCGCAAAAGGACTAAAAGGAATCTTTCACTGCTTTAGTGGTAGCTATGAAAGTGCAAAACAGATAGTTGATATGGACTTTTTGTTGGGTATCGGTGGCGTTATTACCTATAGGAATGCCGGATTGCCCGAAGCCCTCAAGAATATCCCTGTAGACTATCTGGTTTTAGAAACCGATGCACCCTATCTTACCCCTGTACCTTTTAGAGGGAAAAGAAATGAAAGCAGTTACCTGAAATATATTGTAGAAAAGCTAGCAGCAGTAAAAGAAATATCTATTGAAGCACTTGCCGCTATCACTACGTCAAACGCCGAGAAGCTTTTTAAATAAGGAAGCAGGTTAGCAGTTAGCAGTTATTAGTTATTAGTTAATAGTTATAATAAGTTATTAGTAACCTGAGACCTGTAACCTGCATGCTGCATCCTTCAATTCCCACTTGTTAATAATTTCTTAATGTGTAAAATGGTTGATAGCTTTAATTAACTCGTAACTTTCCCAAAACTTATTTATATGAGATGGAGAAAGTTCAACGGCGAAACAATCAACCTGCCTATTAAGGAAGCAGTAGCAGAAGCAATCAGGTCGGAAGTAGCAAAAGGAACTAAGCTAAAAGTGTGCATTGGCACCGATAGCCAGGTGAAAGGTGCTGAAACCGAATTTGCGACAGTAATTGTTTTCTTAAGGGAACATGCAGGTGGGTTTATGTACATCCACAATGAAAAGTCTAAGCAAAAGTTCCATTTAAAAGAACGGATGCTAAGTGAAGTAGCTAAAAGCATTGAAATTGCTTATGCCCTTTGCGACTTGTTTATTGAATTTAAAGTAGATATGGAAGTACATGCAGACATCAACACAAATCCTGCTTTTAAAAGTAATGATGCGTTGAAAGAAGCAATGGGCTATATACTAGGGATGGGATTTGCTTTTAAAGCCAAGCCCGAAGCCTTTGCTAGTAGCTGTTGTGCCGACAAAATGGTAAACTAGTAGCATTGTCTAAGGGCTAGCACACACTATAATAAACAAACCACTTTTCGAGGACATACTTTTGGTAGTATTTCTCGGTAGCATTCTTTTCTTTATACTTTAACCTACCTGGTATTTTCTTTGTTCATATCTATTTGTCTATTAGCAACCTATTTTCTTCATCCCCTCTTGTAACGCTGCCCTACGCTCACCGTTACTAATCCTTTTATTTTCATTTCCCTATTCTGGCAGTTTAAATAATCTATCACATTATATATAATCAATGGCGCTAGTGGTAATTGCGCCAGTCGATCACATTCAAACATTCTTGCGCCAGATGGGGTGAGAGAGAAGGGATAGTGGCTTGAACTTACCCGGTTTCGACAAGCTCAACCTGACAGCAAGAACAAGCTCAACCTGACAGCAAGAATAAGCTCAACCTGACAGCAAGAATAAGCTCACTTGGCCAGTCGCTCCCATTCAAATATTCCTGCGCCAGATGGGGTGAGAGAGAAGGGATAGTGGCTTGAACTTACCCGGTTTCGACAAGCTCAACCTGACAGCAAAAACAAGCTCAACCTGACAGAAAGAACAAGCTCAACCTGACAGCAAGAATAAGCTCACTTGGCCAGTCGCTCCCATTCAAATATTCCTGCGACAGATGGAACACGCACGGTAGCAGCGAATTCGTGAAACACCCCAATTTGACTTAGACTAGCTAGGCAATAAAGGTCAACAACCCTCAACGGGTTGTTGACCTTAAAATATTTACAACAATTAAAAGGTATCTATTCAAACTTTAGTAACGAGCAGTCCATGACCGAGTCATGACTAGGCTCCGATATTAATGGGCTGGATCGAGAATAACAATATTTGTTGGAAGACTGGATACTTCTCCTTCTGATGATTATCCATACTATATATGTTTTTGAATGTTAAAAATTGATAGAAAACAGCTGTAAACGAAGGGCTTAGCCTTCCGTTTGTACTAGTTAACTTTAAAATCTTACATGATAACTTGCAAGTTGTGATGGATATTTTACAGATTAGCAATAATATCTTGTAGATCAGCAATGATATTTCTGAGTTCAGGAACATCATTTTTCAGATCAGATACATTATTTTGAAACTCAGCAATAACATCTTTGAATTCAGCAACATCATCTTTGAGGTCAGCAATCATATTTTGCGATTCAGTTATGTTATTTCATAAATCAGCAACAATATTTTGAATTCCAGCAACATCATTTCCAAACTCAGCAACATCATTTTTGGCCATTCCGCTAAAAAAGATAAATCTAGTCTGTAATTTCAATATATTTCAAGGTGGGGTATGGATGGAAGCTGCTATGAAGAGAAGGTCTAGCCTGCATTTTAATATTTAATCATTCTTGAGTCCTAATACACATGGCGTCTTTACCAAGTCTTAAAGTGGGTAACCTAGTTGCACTATCCCTACTATAATTCAAGAAAGCAAATTTTGATGTGGGAATATTTAGTTTCACTCCCAAGACCAACCATCGTTAATTCTTCTTCAGTAAGAACATGCCGCCTTTACTCTTGAAATAAACCGTGCCTGCTGATTCAGTAACTACTTTGCTAGTCTTTCCAGAAGGCGAAACGATTGTCCAGTTCCCTGCTTTTAAATCAGTTACTAATACTTCATATTCCTTGTAGGTATCGCCTATGGCAAACTGAATATCGCTTCCATTATGGTCGAGGGTTAGTTGTTGCGCTACAATTCTGTTGCCGATACTTACTGCCAAATAATTCCCTTTGGTAGACCATGCCTTGGTTACCGTCCATGGGGTTGGAGAAGGTTTGGCATCCATTACCTGTATCACATTCAGGAAGTTGGTTGATGCAGCCGCCACTTTGGGCGACAACTCGGTGCGCCACCTGCCCGCATCTTCCTGTGTTACGGAGCCCCAGTTCTTTCCATCCACCCAGTATTCTTTCCCTTCTCCTCCAATCTTCTCTATTGACTGGTTATTTATTTCTGGCAATAACACGTCATCCACCAACTTGCCATTTCGTCCTTCATTCGTATTCTCAAAAGAAATCTTACCGTTTATGAGGGTTGGTTCATTCTGCGAATGCAACAACCAAGTCTTCTTGAAGGAAGCATTTGTAGCCACTACTTTGTCTAGTACAATCAATGCCCCAGGTATCTTTTCATCCTTCAGGTTAAGAAACACAAAACTCCTGCGCACCGTGTCTGCTTTGGCAGGATATACTGCCACATTCGGCGGAATATTGTACGCCCGCGTCATATCTCCTTTGAGGTAAGAATAGTCGGGCGCCAAACCCTCCGCCATATCTTCGGCCATAACCGTTGCCGACTTCCCTGCCGACAACATCTCCTGCGTACTATCCCAAGCCCTGTTTTTAAAGGAGAATTGTCCACCATCTCTTGAAACAGCTTTCTTATTGGAACCTTCATAAGGCGTAGGCTCGTTAGGGTCGAGAATCAGTATTGAATTATGCGCTACGGTACGTGCATAATAGTTGACGTAATTCAATTTACCCCATTCATTCTCCGCATCTTTCCCCTGATAAATGCCTGCATCTAAGGCAAGGTGTCCCTTGTAATAAATACCGAAATGTCCGATGTCGAGGTGCGTATGGTTCTTTGCATAATATTCTTTCATATTCATCAGTACCACCATCGCATTGGATGCATAACTCTTTTTATCTAAGTCCCATTTGGTGCGGGCAATCATCAACCCGGAGGGTGAAGGGAAGTATCTGCTCAATTTCAAACTGTCGAAAGGAGCAGCGGGCAGCGTGGGATTATAAAATATAAAGGCCCGCGCACAGAGGTTGTCCAACTTATTCAAGTTAAGTTTAGCATACGACTGCAGGAAAGGATTCCTGGAAAGAGAGGCGGCAAGGGGCATAAATTGTAGGTAGTTATTGCCCATCGTGATGTTGTTGTGGCAATCGCCCTCAGGCATTCCATCCATATCTTTTGCCTGCGGAATATTATCATACATATCCCTGAAGGCCACATTGCCCATCTCTTTGGAATATGGATTTAGTCCTAGTTTATCCAAGATAAACGCCTGCAAAACTTCATTACCAAAGCGCACATGCAAGTATTGACTACCCTGGTGATGCGCCCCCGAGGCATACCAAGGATTGCGGGAAGGGACAAATGATTGCAACTGTTCTTTGTATTCAAAGTCGAATATATCTTTTTCTTCATCATAGAGTGCGATGCCCATTGCCAGGAAGACCGTTGGCGCATACTCGCCATAATGCCCGGAGAGGTACTGTTTAGGCGTGTTCTTGAAGATGCAATATTCTGCCAGACAGCTTACATTTTTCATGTTGGTGGCGAGGGTAGTCTTGGTGGGGGCATCCATCAGGTTAAAGCACCAGTCATATACCAATGCTGCTGTGAAAGCCGCTTCATAAGCACTCGAATTTTGGTGATATCCCTTTGTTTTACTGATAGAAGGGAGGTAGGTATTGATTAACGCAATGGCATCCAATCCATCCTGCTTGTTTTGGTCGTTATCCATCAGATAACTGAATGCCAATGCCTCTGCCTTCTGCCGGATGTCCTCATCGGGTTCGCCATCTGCTGAAACACCATTGGTTTTAAAATGCTTTTGTTTCTCAAAGGC
>Ga0114962_10001214_pt1 | contig 22483 bp, 21 predicted proteins | sample C_130820_MF_Meta_FD_87017 | JGI IMG/M metagenome (GOLD analysis project Ga0114962, IMG submission 87017) | Freshwater microbial communities from Lake Croche, Canada to study carbon cycling - C_130820_MF_MetaG | ecosystem: Environmental > Aquatic > Freshwater > Lake | place: Lake Croche, Canada... | reverse complement strand
GTCATCGACAACTGCGTCCAGCGGAACCAAGGATTTGATTTTGCTGCGTGATGCGGCGGCTACTCTCGCCCAGCGCAACGGCACCACTGCTCAATCCTTTCGCGTTTACAACACCTACACGGACGCAAGCAATTTCGAGCGCGGAACGATGGATTGGGCTACAACCGCCAACACTTTGACGATTGGAAGCGCAAAGGCTGGAACTGGTACTGCCCGTTCGGTTAACTTAATTGCAGGCGGCGTTGTTGCAATGACTATCGGTACTGCTGCTGATGTTCAGATTCCAAAAACAGTCACTGCCGCAGGCACCACCGGAGCGCAGACCATCAACAAACAGTCTGGAACTGTGAACTTCGCTGCCGCTGCTACTTCTCTGGTTGTTACCAATTCGTTTGTCACCACTAGCAGCATCATTGTTGCCACGGTTGGAACCAACGATACCACCATGAAAATTGTTAACGCAGTGGCTGCCGCTGGCTCGTTTACGTTGAATGCAAATGCTGCGGCTACGGCGGAAACTCGCGTGAACTTTGTTGTGTTGAACTGATTTTGATTTATGGACATCTCGCTAACTCTTACTGACGCCCAGCAGAAGGGCTTGGAATACGTCACCAATCTGTCCAACAAGGGCAAGGATGACGCTGACAAGATTACGCCAGAACAGTACGCCACCAGTGCGCTTGTTGCTACGCTCAATTCGTATGCTTCCCAGCGTTCTGCCGTTCGTATTCAGTACGGATTGGGTCTATACACTAACGCCGATCCTGCGCTCAAGGAAGCTATTGACGCCGAACTTGGTTTTGATCCGAACTATCCTACTGGAAACGAATAAACATGGAACAATACACCTGGACGCTCACCAAAGAGCAGGCTGGAAATCTCGTTGCAATCATTGATCTCGCGGTCAAGGCAGGCGGTTTGAATGTCGCTGAAAAAGCACTTCCGCTTGTCACTGATCTAACCAAACAGATCAACGAGCAGTCCAAGAAATCCGAGTAACCATGAACAGCCAGAGCGATATGAACCCACAACACAATCATGCTGAAGCTGCGGCCGGTGCTCTATTCTCGCTGTCTGGTGCTGTGGTTTCCATGATCCCACAAATCGAGGAGTGGATTCGTCTCGCTTCTCTTTTCGTTGGTCTGATCATCGGGCTTGTCACGCTCTATCGGATGTTCCGCAAACAATAAATTTATGAAAAACTACAAGACTACCATTGCTGGAATCGGAGCCATCCTTGTCGCTATTGGTGCCGCTCTCAAGGCCCAGTTTGACGGCGATCCGACGACCAACATTGACATTGGCGCAACCATTGCCGCGATCACTGTCGGTATTGGTTTGATTGCCGCCAAGGACGCCAGCACACCCGAATCCAAGTGACATGGATCGGTCCACTCGTCAAAGCGATCCTTGAATGGCTGACTGGGCTGGCCAGACAAGACATTACTTCCATTGATGCGAAACGAGATCCCGAGCTTGCTGATCAGCTTCGCGCTCGCTTGCCTGATGACGGGATGCGGGACGACAAGGGTGGTTTACGTACCAGCGGGCGAACCAATGCGCCTAGCTGATTCGGTCAAGTCTCGGGTGTGGGTCAAGGACGACAGCGGAAAGCTTGTCCGGTCCAACAACAAGGTAACAATTCCTGAAGGCTGGTATACGCTGCCAAAATGAAAGTTGTAGCCTACGATTACGTTCTTCGCCAAGCCTGCGAACTTACCGGGCGCGTGTATCCTCCGACGACCGAGGAAGCGTCCGCGTTCTCGACGTACATCGGGATGGCTTTACGTCAGGCTTGGGAAGCTTACGACTGGGGCGATTTCAAGCTGGTTAGCCAGGAATTCTTTGCCAAGGATTACGATTCAGCGCAGCAGTACAACGTTGGAATTGTTTGCTACTATCCGACTGAGCAAAAGTATTACCAGTGTGTCAAGGACAACACGACCAACATCACGCCGACTCAAAACGGTCCAAACGGTCAGGTTTACACGCTGAATTGGTCCGAGGCATTGCCTGATTACGCTGGCGTTTCCGCAGGCACTTGGAGCGAGTCAACCAGCTACACGCTTGGTAAAATTGTCTTGTGGGCTGAAGATCAGAACTACTACCAGTGCATCGATTACACGTCAGGAAGCGTTCCTCCAAGCGTCTCGCCTGTCTGGGGACGGATTGACCCGTTCATTCGCAATATCAGCGAAACGTCCACCTCCAACGACGGACTGCGTTCAAACATCATTGGTGAGGTTTTGGCTGTATACTCGGTGAATCCTGAAGTGGCTTGGAAGCAACGCTTGCTTGGGTTTTCGTTTGATGAGGGAGGAATCGTTATCGGAGATCAGCTTCCATTTGTCTGGGTGGAATACCGAGTTGCTCCGACTGATTTTTCGGAAGGAAATCCGACTTCTATCCCGTACCGATTCCAGAACATTGTCGCTCTTCGCTCGGCTGGAATGATGCTGAAGGTTGACGGCAAGAACGACCTTGGCAACGAGCTGATGTTGCTTGGTGAATCAGCTTTGACCGACGAGATCGACAAGGTTGCACGTCAGGAAATGCAAACTCGGCAAGTTGTATATCAAGGACGCTGATGCCTGACATTCAACAGCTTACTGACAGAGACGAGAAATTCATCGGAGTTGTCTCGCGACTTGATCCGCAGATGGTTGACCCGAACTATGTCAGCCAAGCGGTTAATCGAAAATTTGAGGCAAAGCTGATTAGCAACCGCTGGGGAATCATTCAACCTAAGTGGGGGGGGAAGTGGAATACCAACCGGCAATCGTTCAGCGTTGCAAAAGGTGGTACGTTGTGGACTAGGTCGTTTCCAGGCGCACAGATTCCGGCTGGTACTGTTGTTTGTTCTGATCCTGATCCCTCTTACAACACGCTGATCGTCAATAACGGTGCGCGAGTGGTCAGTGACGACAACACGAACTGCACGCTCAACACTGCGACGTATTCTTGGACCGGATCCAGCCCAAGCACCTGGGGCCTGACATACTACACCGGGACGACCAAGTTCACGGACATTCTCGGGATGATGCAGTACCGAGATCCTCAGACCGGAAACAGTGCGCTGATTGTCGCCACAAACGAGGTCAGAACGTCCGACGGTGGACAAGGAAAGGTCTATCTAGTCCGGCCTAACTCGTCGCACTTGGAAATCCCGCTGAACGGGTGGGACATCTACGGTCCCGTCAAAATGATCCAGTGCGACAACGCAATCGCAATGTTGCGGCCGTTCTCGGATCGTTACTACTTCAACGGTGGCGCGATTAATTCTGGCAGTGATTACGTCACGCTGAACGTCATTCCTGATCTGGCGACTGGAAATCGCGTCATCATCGGGCAGGTTTCTCCAGCTCCTCCAATCTACACGGCTGCATCGTTTTCCAGTGGTCAAGGATTTGGACTGTGGGTCAACGTAAACGGAACCAAGGTGTCGTTCTACACGTCTGAGTCCAATGCTCGCAGCGGAGGATCTACGGGCAAGGTTGACATTTCTTCCTCGTCGTCGTCTTACCGTTACTACATCCAGCGACAGAACAACACGACTGGTAATAACATTGTTCAGCCGGAACTGGACTTTGAGAATGGCTCCTATCCGCTGTTGATGCAGTCGAATGGGACTTCCAAGATTGCAATCGTTGCTGGATTCAACCGTGTTGCAAGCAGTCTGTTCATTTCAAGCGCAGATTTGGTTGCGAACACGATCACGGTTTATAACCATGGGTTTGTTCCTGGAGACAAGGTTGTAATCTCTTCTGCAAGCATTTCAGACTTCAACAACACCTACTACGTTTATCCGGTTGATGCCAACACGCTGAAGTTGTTTTACGGAGCTACGGCTGAAACGGATTCTCTTGTCAATGCTACCCGCGCAACGGCAAGGGCTACCGTTGCAAAGGTTACTGCGACAATCACAACGCAGCCGCTTTCAGGCGGTGGCTACCCGCTAGGAACCTATACGGTTTCAAATTGCGGTGCTGGATACGATGCCAACCCTACAGTGACGTTTGGATCAGGAGGATCTAGTGCTGCCGCTACAGTTACTGTTTCTGGCGGGAAAGTTGTTTCGTTTACGGTAACCGCTTCAGGATCTGGATATACTAGCAACACGATCACGCTTTCGGCTCCAGCGCAGTACGGGATCACGGCTGTCACGGTCACTGCAAACGGTGCTGGGTACAACGTCACGCCTGCTGCCACTTGCTCAACTGTCACCGGAAGTGCTCTTACTGTTTCGCTTGGAACTGGAAACGAAAGTGATTCTGTCAGCAGCATTGCGGTATCAAGCCCAGGTTACATTGCGTCTTCCTCAGACGTTGATGTCTCGATTGATTTCCCGTCCACTGCTGTAAACGTCTACGCTACGTTCACTGGGACGATTTCCAAGTTTGAGGCCAGTGGAATGCCGATTCCAGCAGGACGTGAAGGTTGCTATTTCCAGAACAGATTGTTGATGGTCTATGGCTTTGACATGCTGGCTGTGTCTGATGTTCTGGATCCGCTTCACTACTCGCCAATCATCAACGAGTTTAAGCTGAACTCAGGTTCAAATGACAAAGTCGTCGCAGTATACCCGTTCAATCAAACGACGCTTATCGTCTTCAAAACGAACTCAATTCTCGCAATTGAAAATCTTTACGGTGATCTGTCGTCTGTCCGACTTTCTGAAGTTACCCGCGAGTTTGGTTGTATTGCTCCTCTTTCTATTGCTGGCACTGGGTCTGACGTTGTTTTTCTGACTCAACGTGGAGTCGCTTCGCTTAAGCAAACGGAATATGGAATCAGCCAGTCTGTTGTCGTTCCGATTTCCAACCCAATCCAGCCTGAGATTGACGACATCGACAAGGCACTAGCATACAAGGCCGTTGGAACGTATTTCGACAACCGCTACTTGCTTTCTGTTCCTTTGAACGAAGGGAATGGAACAAACCAGCGCACGTTGGTATTCAACTTCTTAAATCAGGCTTGGGAAGGTTACTGGGAAGGAAGTCTGCTTCTTCCACGCTACTTCTCTCGCGTCAGCTTGTACGGATCTTACTATCTCGCTTGGTCTGATGAGAGCGGATTCGTTCACTACTTTGACAAGCAGGCTTGGGCTGACCGAAAAGTTGACGGAACTGAATTGAATGTTTCAACCCGGATTAATTTCCGTGGATACACTTTTGGAACTCCTGTTCACAAGCAGTACACCAGCATTGAGATCGAGCTGAACTACAGCAACCCGCAGTATTCGTTTGTCGTAAATCTGGATGGTGTGAATGAGGTGATGACGCTTGCGAGCAATCAAACGCAGTCTCGCACGACCTACTTCATTTACGGGGTTGCAGATTATGTTTCCACAAACGTAAACGACGACTTTTTGGTTCCGTACCGAAAAGACTACTCTTGGCAGCCTGGTCTTCGGTGTGGTAACAACGGTGTTCGAGTGAACCAAAGGCAGGTGATTGTCTCCAAGTACCGACTTCGCAGACACGGCAACACGATCCAACCAGTTTTGACTTCCGATAAGGGAAATGTGGAAGTCTCATCAATCATGTTGTACGCGATTCCTTTCCGAATGTTTGGACGAACCGATGTTTGACCTATGCCTCTCTTTGTAACTGTTACGCCGGGAACGACTGTGACTTCCAGTACTTTGCTGGACGCAGCCACTCTTAACCTGCTTGGGACGCCTTCTGTTGACATCACAGGAAGCGTTGATGGCGGTTCGCTTACGCTTGCTGCTGGATCGGTTACCAATGCGAGCATGGCAGTGATGGCCGCAACAACGATCAAGGCCAATGCCACGACCGGGTCAAACTCGCCGACGGACGTTATTGTGGATTCAACGACGATGGCGATTGATGCAATCTCTGGCCTTCGAGTTAAGACAAATGGTGTTCAGTACGCAAACATTCAGCAGGTAGCCGCGTCTAGACTTCTTGGAAATCCAACCGGATCTGCTGCAAATGTTTCTGGGATTACGCTTGGAACAAATCTTTCGTTTGCTGGAACTGTTTTGAACGCTGCGTCATCTGCTTCCAACATGAAGTTGGCTGGATACGCTGTTTTGAATTCAACTCAGACCATTGCAGGAAGCTCTGGGTGGACCGACATCACAAATCTCAGCATCACTACTCCAACCCCTCAAAGTTCCTCAAGCAAGTTTTTGCTGCTTGCTGTCGTTTCTGGATCAACAAGTGCTTTTGAAGGTGGAGCATTCAGGTTTTTGCGTGGATCCACTGCGATTGGAACAGGATCAGCAGGAGCTTTGGCGGCAACATCCTCAGGTGTTGGTCTTGCTTCTAATTTTGTCAGTCCTGCGAATTCAGCAACGCTTCTTTATGTTGATGATCCAGCTTCTGCAACGGCAGTAACTTACAAGGTTCAAGGAAATTGTTTTAAAGATGCCGGAGCTGCTGGATCTGGGAGTTTGGCTATCAATCGAAATACTACATACCCAGGCTTCGCTATCGCTGTTTCAACAATTTCTTACTTTGTTGTTGTTGAGGTCATCTAGTGATCTCAAAGGTTCTAGCGTACTTTAGAGCAAAACTCTCAGACGCTTTTGACAAGTGGTCTGATGAGGAGTTGGAAGACTTTATCGAATTCCACCTAAAGCGCGGGACACTCAAAGTTCTCACTAGGTCAGGGCAAGTAGTCGCTGTTATTTGCGGTTGGCAGCAGGTTGGACCAGATCGCATACCGTTTGCTTGGCAGGAAAGTGATCCGAATGGTGATCATTGGTATTGGTATCAATTCGCTGCCAACGGTCCAGAAGACGCCATGTCTGTAGCGGCTTCTTTTGTACTTGAAAGACCGCAGTCCGCGCTTCTTCCTTCTGTTGGATTTCGGAATGGAAAGTGGAGACGATACAAGTTTGGAATACTAGGTCTCTACAAGAAAGGGAACACTATTTATGACGGTAGACGCTCCAGCACCACGTAACTACGCCCAGGAAACTCGGGACACGCTTCAGGCTCAGCTTGATCTTGCACCGCAGAAGTATGCTGCCGAGGCCCAATACGCTCCTCAGTACCAGGCTCTCCAGCTTGGAATGCTCAAGAGCGCAATGCCGCAGCTTCTGGACATTTATGGTCAGGCTGCCCCTCGTCTTGGCCAGATTGAGTCCGCTGCTCGTTCTGCAAGCCGTGCTGGCGACATTGCCGACATTGCAAGCCTAGGACCACAAGCTCGCGCTGCCATTCGGGCGTCTAACCCGGATCAGGCTGCGATGATTGACCGGATGACTGCTCAGGCCAATTCTGGTCTGGCTGCTGGATCCAATCTGACTCCTGAACAGCAGAACATGGTCACTCAGCAGTTGCGCTCTGGATTGGCTGCACGCGGTCTTGCAAATCAGCCGTCTGGCGCAATGCAGGAAGCTGTTCGCTCTCAGATGATGGGTGCCGGACTTCAGCAGCAGCGTTCCCAGCAGGCAATGCAGGCTCTTGGAGCGTCTCAGGGAATGTACGGTGACGTGTTCCAGCAGATTCTTGGAAGGCCCTCGCAAGCGTTTGGTGCGACTGGCGCAATGACCGGGCAAGCTCAAGGATTCAATCCTGGACAGTTGTTCAATCCAGAATCTGCTTACGCCCAGAACATTTACGCCGGGAACCAGCAGTCTCGGTTGGCTGCGAATGCGGCTGGTGCAAGTGCAACTGGCTCAATGATTGGAGGTGGACTCAGTGCGCTCGGAAGCATGGGGGGAGGAATGTTTCAAGCTGGTGGAAACGCTGGTGGCTTTGGAAATCTCTTTGGTTGCTACGTTGCCCGCGAGTGCATTCCTGACCAATGGGAAGCATTCTTCTTCTGGAAGGAATTGGCTGGCCCCGATTGGTTCCGAAACTTGTACGACCAGAACGCCAAGGAATTTGCTCAGTTCATTTCTGACAAGCCTACTATCAAGCGCGTCATTGCTTGGTGGATGAAGGCAAAGATCAACTCTATCTTCAACTAACATGGCCCAATACGGATACAGCGCAGGCTACCAAGGTGGCGGACCAAGCCCTGTCCCTTCTGGGTACATTGAGGCATACGCGAACGCTGGTCGTTCAATCGGCCAAGGAATCGCCAGCATTGGCAAGGACGTTCAGGACACGATCCGCGAGTACTCCAAGAACAAAGCTGAAGATCAGTATGCGACTTCCAAAATTGAGTCCATGCTGGCTCAGTACGCTGGTTCGACTCAGGGGCCGCCCACTGCTGATGGAACTCCTGCTGGCACGGATCAGCTTGCTGGAATCATTGGCCAGAAGAACCTGGACGCTTTTGTCGGTGGCAAGGCTAACCGAATGCAGAAGCTGGCGATTGCAAATTCGCTGGAAACCTACGGAGCGCAGCAACACCAGCGAATTCAGAACGAGTACCTGAACGAGCAGCTTAAGGGTATTCAGGAACAGCAGCGTCAACAGAAGGCTTTGGTGGACATTCAGAAAGCGGTTGGTCAACTGCCAACGACCACGTCAACGACTGGCGAAGTTACGACGACTGTTCCGGGTGAAACTGTTCCGGCGATGGAGTCTCAGGGTCCGCCTGAAATCAACAAGTCCGCGTATGCTGAGGCGTTGAAGGCGTACGGAACTAAACCTGATCAGCAACAGAAAATCTCTGAACTCCAATTTCAGATTTCTGCGTTGCGTGGAAACACGGAAACAACTCCATCCACGTTCACTGTTCCTAACGCTTACGGGCCTTCGTTTGGTGGTCTTGCTCCTTCCGTCAAGATTACTGAAACTCCTCAGGAGGCAGCGTTGCGAGCGGCTGAAGCACTTAAAAATCAGCCCAAGATTCAGGACCTTCAATCTCAGGTTGATGCGCTTAAATCTGCTCCTGCTGGTGAAATGCCTAAGCCTGAGCAGTTCCTGAAGTATCCTGAGCCTACCAAGCCGTATCAACTTCCTCCGACGACCAAGACCACGTCTGAGACGGTTGTTAAACCTGTTGACCCCGAACAGTATCGGAAGCAGATCACTCAAGAGTTTGCAAAGCGAGGAATTCCAGTGACCCCAGAGTTGCTAAATCAGACTGCTCAAATTGCTGGTGTTCAGCTTCCGATTCAGGCTCAGACGCTTTCAATTCCGGGTGTTGGAACTGCTGTCAAAGTCGACGGCAAGGAGCAGTTTGTTCCAGTCAATCCTGAGATGCTTCGCCACATGGAAGCGTCTTCAATCAACATTCCCGGAGAAGTGACTGCTCAGTTCAGAACTACTCAGGACCGCGAAAAGTTCAGTGAAGATCTGACCACTTACAAAGAGATCAACAACAGCGTCAACAAGCTCACTTCAATCGTTGACAAGTACCCTGGTGTGTCTGGCCAGATTGTCAGGTCTCTTAGCCCCACCGTTAGTGCTGAGATTCAAAACAATTTGACTTCGCTTCGTTCGCATTTGAACAAGCAGATCACTGGAGGTGGAAATCTGTCTGAGACTGACTACAAGCGAATTGACGCTGTCATTGCAGACCCAAGCAAGTTCTTCACAATGGACTCTGCAACCAAGACCAAACTGCTTGGATTGTCTCAAAACGCGAAGAGCAACCTTCAGAACAAGTTTAAGGCGACAACCGTTTCTGGATCGCTCAACCTTGGTGGACCTCAGCCGTACAATCAGGGAGGGGCAATGAAGACGTTGACCTACAACCCGGTGACAAAGTCGATGGAATAAATATGCCTTACCAAATTGAAGTCCCGGGCAAGGCTGTCGTTTCTTTTCCTGACTCAGTTTCTCACGAAGAGGCACAAGGCATTCTTTCCAAACAGTTCCCTCCAACCGGGGAAGACGTCGCCACCCAGATGGCGAAAGATCCTTCGTTCACTCCAACTAAGGATCAGTTTGTTCTGTTCAAGGACTTCAAGGATCAGCAGTCAACAGACTACATTGACGGTTTCATCAAGGCTATCCCGCAGGTTGCTGAGGACATTGGCAAAGGTATTCCAGGCATGGCTCGGGCTTTCCTGAGTGCTGACAAAAGTCTTGCTGCCACTGGCGTTGAAGCGTTCGCGCAGGGAACTCGCAACTTGTACGGGATGCTTGCTGAGTCCGAAAGTCCAGCCAGCCCACTGTTCAAGTTCAAGTCGCTTCTGACTGGTGACGGTTCAGTCGATGACCAGTACAAACAGTTCCTTGAAGCGCGTGATTTTTCCAAGAAAACACAAGAGCTTGAATCTGGAAACAACACTCTGATTGCCAAGCCAGGTGAGATTGATCCTGATGCGGTCAAGGCCCTGAGCTACGTTCTTGATCCGACGCTATTGTTTGGCCCAGTCAAAGGATTGGCTGCTGCTGGTCACCTTGGTGAAGCTGGACTTCGTGCTGCTGAAGCTCTTGGACGTGTTGAAGCTGTTGCTGGCAAGGCTGGGCTCAAGGCTGCTGAAGCTGCTGGAACTGGAGCGCAGGCCGTTGGAGAAACGATTGGCAAAGCTGGTGCAACCATTGGACGAGTTGTCGATGACGTTGCGGGGATGACTGGAATTCCAGCTCCTCAGGCTCGCACGGTTCTTGGTGCTGCGCTTGGTGCCGGTTTGCTTGGATCTCATGATGTTGTCGCTGGTCTAGCTGCAACCGCTGTGGCTGGTGGTGTTCTGAATCGTGGTGGAGAAGTCCTGTCAGAAGCTGCAAAGATTGCCCAGCAAGGCCCAAGCCGTCTTGGCGTGTTGGAACGTGTAGCAATGTCTCAAAATGTCTCTGCTGAGGCTAAAAAGCTGGCTGGTGTGCTGGCTCAGGCTTCTCCCGTGATCGGATTCGCTGGAGACGTTGCAAAGGGTTCCGCAGAGGGAGCTGCAATCGGGTCTGCGCTTGGCTACTTGTCCACTGGAACGGCTGAAGGCGCTGGTGCGGGCGGTGGATCTGGTGCTGCGCTTGGTGCGATTGGTGGGACCATCGGTAGCATGATCAGCATGCCAGCCAAGTCTCAGGAAGGTGCGCTTGCTGACATCACTCGGTTCTCAACTGGAATTCCAGATGAACAGACTCGCACTCGACTGATTGACGGTCTTTCCCGCATTGCTGGTGAGGACAAAAACTGGCGACGAGCTGCGGCTACGATTGACGCTATCACTTCAGCACAGGAACGAGGCATTGAAGTCAAGTTTGGTGCGCCAGATTCTCCTGCTGCGTTCTTCGATCCCAAGTCGAACTCCATCAATCTTAACCCTGACAAGTTCAACTCCGAAAGTGCAGTTCACGAGCTGGATCATGCACTCAGAGCTGGTGCGATTGGAAAGGCTTACAGCGAGGGTCTCAGGGAGGTTATCCTTGGAGCCAAAGATCAAAACGGTAATACGCTCAAGCCTGGTATTACTGACTTGAATGGGCTTGCTGACGTTGCCGAGAAGATTGCCGAACAGTACAAAACCAATCCTGAACAGGAAGCGTTGTTCAAGCAGTTTTCTAAGACGCTGAAGTCTGGAGTTACTGAAGCTGACAAGGCCGAGGCGATTGGATCTGTCATTGACGAGCTGACTTCCATCTACACCGGAAAGCTGTTTGCTCGCAAAGGAATGGAAGACGCTTTGACCAAGCGTTTGCCGTTGTTCTATCGGAACCTAGTTGATTCAGTCACTCAACGAATTTACGACAAGTTCAGAACGACTCTCTATGAGAGCGGAACTGCCATCCCTGTTGGAAACTCGATCAAGTACGCTTTCACCGACGACCAAGGACGGTTGATCCGAATTCCAGAACTGGACGCTCTAATTGAGAAGTCCATCAAGTCCAGAGAGATCAGTGCTTCTGGTGGCATCAAGCAGGACGTTCCATTGCCAAGCGACATGGAGATGTCCCCGCTGCGGTTTGAAAAACTGGCCAGTGGCGACTACAAGCTGCGGCCCAAGAAGGACATTGAGGATCTTGGAAAACAGTTTAACAAGGAGGCACTTGATCGTGTTGCGGCTGTCAGCAAGCCGGGCGATCCTGTGATGAAGGAAGTCTCTGTCGGTGTTGGCAAGGGACTCAGCTTACGTGATCTGAACGAGACACAGATCCAGGCATTGATCAATACCGACAAGCTGCCTGATTACGCCAAAAAGCAGATCTACAACGACTGGAAAAACCTGCGTGATCCGTCCAAGGGCACAATCCAGGACACGGTCAACTATCGTGTTTACGAGGAAAAGCATGGTGGTTCAAATACCATTTTGCAGCCCAAGGCCCAAATGACTCGGGACGACCGACTTGTTCACGACATCGTGCTAACTCCGAAGCGTGGAATCCTTCAGCGCGGAGTGAACGCTACACGAGTCAAAGACGCTCTTGCTAGGTTGATTCACGAAGATCGCTACAAAGGTCTGTACCACACTCCCGGAGAGGCTGTCGTTGATATTCACAAATACCTGAACAATTTGACTCTTGGAGAGGGAAAGGCGATTCCAAGCGCACAGTTGTTTGGCGGTGGAGTCCGTGGAGAAAAGACCCGTAACTTGTTCCATGAAGCTGTTGGATTTCCCGGTGAACATCCAGATCGTCCTGCTGGCTACGACATCTCCACGGTGCGCGAAAAGGGAGTCAAAGCGGGTCAGGGAATCAAACACGAGGATCTGAACTACTACCACATTAGGTCTTCCACTCCTACGGGTGAACGCTGGTCGTTTAACAACGAGGCGACGTACAAGCTGGGCAAGGTCAATTTTCAGCCGGAAGACTTTACCAATCAGAAGTTTGGTGACTCCAATGTTTCCGATCACAAACTCGGATATCGGATCATTGAGCGCGACGGACGCTTTTCAGCCTACGGAAAAAACGGCGAGAAGCTGGGAGTGTTCCGAGATTTCAATTCTGCAAACAACGCACTGATAGATCAAAGCAACAAAGAATATGCCACTCGTCAAAGGTTACTCGCAAAAGACTATGTCCAAGAACATCAAAACCGAAATGAAGTCGGGCAAGCCACAGAAGCAGGCAATCGCAATCGCTTACAGAATGCAGAAAGAAGCCTGCATGAAAGAGGAAAAGAAGTCAGGCCGTTGCGACAAGATGTGAAGTTCATGCCATCTGATCAAGACTATCTTTCTGCCGTAAATGCTGGAGACACTCAGGCAGCGCAGCGGATGGTCGATGAGGCTGCGAAGGCGGCGGGGTATACGATTGGTCCTGTATTCCACGGCAGGAGCACAGAATTCAACACATTCAAGATGCCTGAAAAAGGTGAGCGAGCCTTGTTCTTCTCGGATTCGCCTGAAGAAGCTAATCGATTTCCAATACTGCGTGGAAGCCGACCATTGGAACCAGTGTCTGCATACTTGTCCGGAAAATTGAAGCGAGTGCAGTATCCGAAAGACAGCGAAGGCAGTTTTTTGTACGACTCAGATGTCATGGGAAAGCTATTGGAAACAGCGAGGAGTAAAGGTTTTGATGGAGTTGAGATTGACGGCATACAGAACTTTGAAGGAGGACCGCTGTCTACGACGTATGCGGTGTTCAAACCATCTCAAGCAAAGATAGCAGATGCAGTTACGGAGAACGAATCCGGCAACGTCATCCCCCTATCGCAGAGGTTCAATGCTACCTCGAAGGACATCAGATACATGCCTGACAGTTCTGTTGCTGGTGCATATTCGTTTACTGGTGGGTATCGCGCAATTCCAGGAAACCAAACTGGATCACTACGTGTTTACGGTCCAACTGGAACACTGATCGGGATTTCATCCAGCGTTGAAGAAGCTCAGAAGATAGTTCGCAACAATACCAAGTAACTTATGGGCTATTCACCGGAAGAGGCGACGATTCTAATCAACAAGCTGAAGTCTCGCATCGAGGCTTTGGAAGTCGTCTACGATTACGACTCTTCTGAGGTCGCCAACCTTCTGGACTATGGAGCAGACGGAACAGGGCTTCTGAACGATACACAGGCACTTGTTGACGCTGTAGCTTCTGGAAAACGTGTCATCTGGTTTCCTCCGAACAAGACGTTCCTGCTCAACACGCTCAACTCAGTATTGTCTGCGTACTACGTCAATATTCCTGCTGACACGATTCTTAGGATTGACGGTAAACTGACCAGCAACATTGCGAAGACCATCTCGTTCGTTTTCCAAGGATCTACTCAGATCTATGGAACTGGTTCTGTTGAATTCAATCAGGGCACCGACAACAAGGTTTTCAAGTTCACCACTGGCTCGCAGATCCGCGTTCACGGCCTGACGTTCAAAGGTGGATCAACCACAAGTCATCCAGACTATTTGTGTCAGACTGATCCCGGATCTGGAGAAACTTCGCTTGTTTTCATCAACGATTGCCGGTTCATCAACTACTGTGGAAGTGGTTACTGGAGAAACAGCGACAGCACAGCTTCCACTCATGCTGTTGCTGAAACGATCATTTCCAACTGTTACTTTGAGAACATCTACAACGGCAATGGAATCCTGATTAACAACATCGCAGGTAGAGACAGAAACATCTCAATTTACGGCAACGTCTTCAACGGATGCTTGGGGGACAATTACGGAGCACCATTCAACGGTTTTCCGATTGGCGTAGCTGGTAACGGTTCTCTTCCGTTCAGTGATTCTCAAACCACTGCAAACATTCTTATTGCGAACAACCTGATTACAACGGCTCGCACCGGAATTCACGTTGAGTATTGCCACAACATTGTCAGTACCGGAAACGTGGTATCTGACATAAAAGCATCGTACTATACGGCTGGAACTGAAAGCACTGGAATCGTTTTCTACGGTTGTTCAAACTGGACCAGCTTTGGAGACACGGTCCGCAACGTGGATGGAGACACAATTTACGCTTGGGGATTCAGGGCCACTGGTGGATTAGCTTCAAGTGTTTACCAGCAGTCAAACAGGGACTTCACTGTCAAGGGTGCCAGCCTTCAAGACGCTTCATTCCTAATTGAACAGCAAGTTCCTGTAAACACGATTGGAAGCGTTTCTCCTTACGAGCTGACGACATCGTCTGTTTGCAATTTCATCGACAACACGGCCATTCGTGGATGCGCTCATTTGCAAGTTGTTGGAACTGTCAACGTCAAGAATAACGACCTTGTTGCTCCCCTGTCTTCCAACCCACTGACCGTTACTAGCTATTCCAGAAGCGGAAATGTAGCCACACTCGTTGTAACGATGCAGAACAGCGAAATGGGGCTGAAGCTGGAAGACGTTGTGAACATCACTGGCGTTGGTTCTGGTTTTAACGCCCAGTACGCAACAGTGACAAGCGTGACGCCTGGATCTGCCAGCTTCACCTACGCCAACACGGGCGCAAATGTGGCAACGACAGCTTGCAGTGGGTACGTCAGAAACATGGTCAAGGCGTTGTCGATTGACTGCAATCCGACCTTCACTGGGAACGCTGACTATTACTCGTATTATCGACTGAATCTGGAAGTCACTTCCAACACTGCAAAGACGGTTTACGGAGGCAGCTCGTTCAGTCTGAGGAATTTCACCCAGGTCATTCAGTCGAATGGAACCTACACGTCCAATGGGCGACTTCCGGCAAACCTGAACGTCAACTTCATTGGAAACAATTTCGGGGCGGACACTCAAGCGTCGTCCAGTTGGCCAGTGACCAACAACAATCGATTCTTTACAACCACCCAAAGCTCTATACCTAATGCGGTTGAATATTGCATTGGCGACATTGCGACAGTGCTTGGTGGCCCGCATAAGAACTGGTTCTGTACGACTCCTGGATACGTTGGTCCGGCTGGAGACACGTTTACCATTGTGTCCGCAGCGGCTGGCACCCTCAAAAAGGCTGGCGCATATTCTTGGGTTACCTATCCTCCGATTTACTCGCTCGGTGAGGAGATTCAGGTGACCAACGGAACCAACACGTTGATCGGAATCTGCTCAAAGATCGAAGTGTCTGGAGCTAATCAGGTAATGACGCTGAAAGACCCGGCAACCGGGAACGCTTTGGACCTGACAACGATCACGGGTGGGGCACCGGCTATCCAACCTTACCGGGTGGCGTCGTTCGTCCTGTTCTAAGGGTCGCTGTAAAAAAAGCTAAAAAATGGTTGCGTGGTTTGGCGTGGTCTGATTCTGTCTGGCCGTGAAACGAGATCCTGCCAAGCGTCCAAAGACCAAAACGGTCCACATTAGTGAAGAACTCCATTCCCGCGCACGAAAGTACGTCGCTCAAAAAGGAATGAAGCTCGGATTCTGGGTGGAGGATCTCGTTACCAAAAACCTGGAAAAATGAACGCACTCACTGTCACTTCTCCATCCAGTTACGACCGCGTGGAGAATCCGATTGCAGCCGCTGAGATCCTTGGGAACTGGATTTCCAAGAGCGGCATGTTTGGAGCTGAACGTCCTGAGCAGGGCCAGATTTTGGCTCTCCAGTGTATTGTGGAGAAGATGCCACCGCTGGAACTTACCAAGCACTTTCACCTGATCGGCGGAAAGCTGGCGCGGCGTTCTGATTCCATGCTTGCTGGCTACCGCGAGCGCGGCGGACGAGTGAAGTGGATCCAGTTTGACGCTGTTGCTGCCAAGGCTCGCTGGACTTACGACGGAAACGACATTGAGCTGGCCTATACCTTGGAGGACGCCAAGCAGGCCGGGCTCTATCCTCCTGCCAAGCCTGGTAGCGGTTGGGCCAAGAACCCGGCTGACATGTTGCGTGCCCGTCTGATTTCAAAGGCGATCCGAATGCTGGCTCCTGAAGTTTGCACTGGTCAATACACGCCTGAAGAGATTGAGGATTTCAACACGCCTGCAAAGGCTGCTCCGTTGCTTTCCAAGACCGAACCCGTTGTAGCTCCAGCACCGGCTGCTGTGGAAGTCCAAGAGGCCGTTGTTGTCGATCAGACTGGCATTCCTTCCAAGTTGGATCTTCTGACTGACCTGCTTGTCCAGGAGGGAATCTACGATTCTTCCGAGAAGTTTTTGCGGTCCAAGAAGTGGATTGGAGCTGAGGAGTCAATCACTGACGGCACGCTGGCTCCGATTCGGACTGACAAGATTTTGTCCAAGCCTGCTGAGTTTGTTTCGGCTGTGAAGTCGTACATCTCCAGAGTTCAGTAAACTTTAGCCAACGTGTGTTGGTGAACCGGCGGTTGTTTTTGTGAGTCTAGGGGTTTGGATTTACTAGGTTTCAACCGCCGGTATTTTTTTCTCAAAATGAGCGCATACATTACACGGCCAAGCAGTCTGCCTGCTCAGAGCCTATCTCCCAAGTGGACAAGCGCAGGACCGTCTGACGCCACGATTTCAGGCACAGATCGTCACGCTGCACTGGAGGCACTTCTTAAGACTGGCGACGAGTCACTTGCCAAGTTTCTGCCTTCCAACGAACGCGACGCGGTCTTCTGGGCTTATGACTACATCAAGCGAGTGGCCCCGTTAGACGATCACGATCTAATTAGCGAACAGCGACTTGAGATCAAACGCGGTGGCGGAGTTGTTCTGGAAGGTACTCCTGACGTTGTCTGCGGTGACGTGATCTTTGATCTGAAGTGGCGCAAGTTCGATTACAGCGCACAGATGGCAGCTTACGCGCTTGGTTTGATGCAGAAGCGTGGATCTGATCGTGTCACTGCTCACCTGCTGTTTGGTGACGGAATGATCTACGAGGTTCTGGAATTCTCTCGGGAATCAGCAGAGCGCATTGTGTATTCCATTTTGGACCAAGTAGCTGATGAATCCACCGAATGCAGAGCATCCAAATACTGCGACTGGTGCGCCAAGAAACTGTACTGCGAGATCCTGCGGCGTCACGTCAACGCTGTTGGCCAGGAGTGCGCGGTCGTCCCGCTGGAGAAGTTGGAAGTCGTTTCTCCTGTTGATATCGCCCGCGCTTTGAACATTGCCAATGCCGTGTTGATCTGGGCGGACGCGGTTAAGAGCAAAGCGAACGAGCTAGCCAAGTCTGGAATGGAGATTCCTGGCTACCGGATTGTGTCGAAGTCAGCAGGACGTGAAGTTGATCCTGCACACATTTCGAGTGCGTTTGAAGCCGTGGACCTAAGCAGTGACGACTTTCTGTCTTGCTGCAAACTGTCGGTTTCAAAGCTCGAAAAAGTCTACGCTGAACGGCGCGGCATGAAGCCCAAGGAAGTGAAAGCCGAATTGAACAGCAAATTGAGCGATTTCCTCGTAACCAAACCAAACATCACATACCTAGAAAAAGAATAGCATATGGCAAAATGGACTGTCGGAGAACCCAAAGAACTGAATGAACTGTTGCCTGCTGGCGAGTATCCGGCGCACGTCGTAAAGGCTGAGCTTAGCATTCAGCAGAACGGAAAGACGTCCGGATCGGAGAAGATCACGCTGACTTGGAGCGTGGATGGACGCACTCTGATTCAGGATGCGCTCATTTTCCACGAGTCGATGGGGTGGAAGTTGAACCAATTTGTTGTCGCCACAGAGATCGGAAAGGTGGGTGACGCAATCGAGATCGACGACCGCAACGTCATTGGCAAGGGGTGTAACGTGACTGTTGTTCAGAAGGAAATTCCCAAGCGTGACGGAAGCGGGAACATGAAGGTGAACAACATCGTGAAGTACAGCGTTGGCGCATTCTGATTAGGTGAACCGCTCTGCTCGGCGGCGTAACAACAGACCGGGCAATTTTTTCATGAATCCAATTTCGTTCTGGTGTCTCGGAGTTCCAAAGGCTCAACCGCGTGCAAAAGCGTTTTCCCGTGGTGGACGAGCTGGAGTTTACGATCCAGGCACTGCGAATGATTGGAAGACTGTAGTGCGTAATGCTGCGCTCAAAGTGTGGGACCAAAAGACTATTGACGAGCCTGTGTCAGTGGCATTGAACTTCAGTCTTCCAAGACCTCAGTCGCACTACAAAAAGAACGGATTATTGCTGAAGCCGGATGCTGAAAGGTGGGTGACCAAGAAACCTGACCTAGACAATCTTGAGAAAGCCGTTCTTGACGCACTTACCGACATTGGACTTTGGCGTGATGACTCGCTTGTTGTGTATGTGACCAAGTCAAAGGTTTACGCATCAGGTCCAGAATCGCAGGGCTGCACGGTAACGATTTCAGGCGTGTGAATTCCACTTCAGTCACGTCGATTCCATTGTGCTCAGGCCATACCGTCAAAGTCTGGTCCAAAGGAAAACAGGGCAACAAGCTGGAAGTGCGGTTTGACGACAAGGACATCTTGGGAATCGTGGTTTGCAATTCTGAGAATCATTCTCGAATGCTGGAAACCCTGTTCAAGCTGGACAAGGTGACCCAAGTGGAAATCACAGACAGATCAAACTCAGGAGTCCTATTCACACGATGAACTACCGTTCTAAATTCAACCACAAGAAAGAGGTCCGAGTCATGGGCGAAGTCAAAGTCCGCCTTGCCGAGATGCGCGACGTGCCGGGAATCCTATACTACGACGCGGACAAAATGGAGGCATTCGTGCGGTTGAAGTCTGAATTTTTAGCAAAGTTTGAACCAATCAAAAAACCCCAAAATGACCATACGAGACAGAGCACAAAAGTGGATCGAGACAGTGCCGGGAGCAGTTAGCGGATCAGGAGGACACAACCATACTTGGTACGTTGTCTGTGAAATCCTGTGGGGATTCGGTCTTGAGATTAACGAGGCTTATCCACTGATTAGGGAATGGAATTCACGTTGTAGCCCTCCTTGGACTCAGCGCGAACTTGACCACAAGATGTCAGAGGTTCTCTCAAAGCCAGAAATCCATGACAAGCGCAGAGGCTGGAGGATTGACGACAACCGAGAGTTCCATCCTAACTATCAGCCTGAGACCAAGTTTATCCTCCCATCCAGCAAGGTGGTCGTTGATCTAAAGCCGATTGATCCACGGTCTGTTCCTACGGCAATCGAGAACGGATGCGCGCAGTTGCTTAAGGCTGCGTTCAAAGAAGGTGAAGGCGTTGCAATTTCGGAAGCGTTCCTGAACGACGAGGAAAAGTCGATTCCAGCAGGACAGGGTTTGGTGCTATCACGCGAGGAATGGCTGAATAAGTTGGAAGAAAAGGGAGGGGATCCGAACAACATTTGGAAGCTATCAGACGCCCCTGGTGTGTTCATTCGGGTCAACCCAATGAAGCCGGGAGGATGTGGAGACAACGACGTTACTGCATTCCGGCACGCGCTGCTTGAGTTTGACGGTTTGTCGCTTGAAGAGCAGTGGGGGATCATCAAAGAGACCGAGATTCCTGCGACCGCTGTAGTCTACTCAGGAGGAAAGTCTCTTCATGCTTGGGTCAAGATTCATGCCAAGGATCGAGTGGAATACGGCACTCGTGTAAAAGAACTATTTGCGACGTTTGAATCCTACGGAGCTGACACCAAGAACAAGAACCCGTCTCGGTTTGCTAGGCTTGCTGGAGTTAAGCGTGGAATCAAATGTCAGGATCTTGTTGCGCTGAATGTTGGTCACAAGTCTTGGAGTGCCTGGAAAGCTGCTCAGTCTTCCACAGGGACTCAGATTTACCGTTTGGCTGACTTGCTAGATACAGACGTTGAGAATGATCCAAACACGCTCATTGGGCGTCGCTGGCTCTGCAAAGGTGGATCCTGCTTGCTGATTGGTCCAAGTGGTGTCGGAAAATCCACGCTGACGATGCAGCTTGCGGTTTGGTGGAGTGTTGGACTTGCTCCGTTTGGTCTCAAGCCTATCAAGCCGCTGAAGTCGCTTATCATCCAATCTGAGAATGACGCTGGAGATCTTTCTGAACAACTTCGCGGTGCAATCTCGGCAAATGCTGCGCTTAAGAATGGAGAGGCTGCAAAGACAATGCGAGACAACCTGATTTGGATCAGGGACACGGTACACACTGGCGTTGATTTTGTCAGTCGTATGCAGAGCTTGATAGACGAGCACAAGCCGGATTTGGTGTGGATTGATCCGCTTCTTGGGTTTGTTGGTGACGACATTTCCGACCAGAAAGCAGCTTCGACTTTCCTTCGCAACTGGCTAGCTCCTGTGATCGAGTCAACTGGCGTGTGTTGCATGGTCGTTCATCACGTCCGAAAGCCTGGGCGAGACGACGCAACCAAGTCTGCTGTAGATTTGCAGTACCTAGCCGCAGGTTCGTCTGAACTGGTGAACTGGTCCCGTGCGGTTGTGTATCTTGAACCCGTTGGAGAGGCCGGATTCAGGCTGCGAATGCTCAAGCGTGGAAAACGAGCTGAGGCTGTTGATCATCACGGTCAGAATTCCACGGCCCTGTGGGTCAGGCACTCAATGAACGGTCTTGCTTGGGAAACGTGTGAGGAACCTGAAGGAGTGGACAAAGGTGAAAAGTCAAACGTGCGAATCAAAAAGCCTGAGGCATCCACGTTTGAGCCTGATGTGTACCTCGCAAGCGTCAAAGGGCAGTGGAAGACCTACCTAGAACATGTTTCAGGAATCAGAAAAGCAGGCGCACCAACTGACACGATTGCGAAGAAGTGCTTTACAGAGATCAAGCACAAGTTGTTTGTCGACGAAACAGGTCCGATCAAAAAATACTGTCCAAAGTGACTAGTTAAGAAACGAAACAACCCGCTCCGGTTATCAGCCAGGGCGGGTTTTCTGTTATCCAGTTGACGCTGTTCTACTTGGCTAGAGATAAATGGCTCGGAAACAGCAAAAACGCCAAACAGCGGTGAAACTGTCTGGCGCGTGTGTTGCGGAGTCAAATTTTATTCATTTTCCTGCGCCTTTGACCAACTGTTGACCGATGAATCCCGAATTCCTCCGCGATCACACAGTTTTTGTACAACCAGTTCGCACGCTCCCACCAAGGTTTAGGTGCTGCTGGCTTGTTCCATGGCTCAATATCAGCGTCTTGACGTGTAAAAAATGGAGTCAGCGTGAAACCCAAGCACGTTGGCTGTATTTTGAATGAAGAACGGTTGTTTGGACTCCACAAAACCTTGTTGCCAAGACGTGTGACTGTTCCTCCGTAAGCTGCTTTGATGTCTTCCACTGAAGGAAAGTATGGGCAGTTCATGCTTTTCCTTTTAGCTTGTTGTATTTTGAAAGTTGTTGAGCCGATTTTCGTTCAATGTAATCAGCTTCCTCGTGCAATCCTCTGCGTCTCAACCACTGCTTGTACTTCAAATTGAACTCGTCAGTGGAAAACCCTCTTAGGTCGTAGCCAGGAGCGGTCTCGTCATGCTTGAATGTGCTGACGCCTTTGTGTTTGTGTTGTGTGTCACTCATATCTCACGACAGTTTTAGCATATTTCTGGAAATTCTTTTTCAATGTCGATAGCACACGATCTAAGCGCATTTCACTTCGCGCCCTTCTTGGCTACTTTCCATGCGTCAATTAGCTTGTTTAGATCGCTCGATTTCCACCCGTAGTTTCCCCACGCTGGATCAACAAGTTTATCCCCCGCCTCAACCAGCGCCTTGATCTTCGAGTTCGCGGCGGCTAGCTCGCGTTCGAGTTCGCGGAACAAATCAATAGCTACGTTGAATGCATCCACAACGGATTCGGAAGTCTCCCATTTTGAATCCGCCTCGTTACTTCTCGGCGTGTCGCTTAGTGTGGTCATGGTTTTGTGTTCCCTATAACGCTCGCACGGTAATCACGCATTGATTTACCGCGTGCAAATT
>Ga0114962_10001213_pt1 | contig 22485 bp, 15 predicted proteins | sample C_130820_MF_Meta_FD_87017 | JGI IMG/M metagenome (GOLD analysis project Ga0114962, IMG submission 87017) | Freshwater microbial communities from Lake Croche, Canada to study carbon cycling - C_130820_MF_MetaG | ecosystem: Environmental > Aquatic > Freshwater > Lake | place: Lake Croche, Canada... | reverse complement strand
GAATTTGTGCCTCCCTTCTTTCAATGGTTCAACGATCATTTGCACATGCCTTTGGGCTTTTTTCGCCGAGGAGAGGACCCCCAAGCGTCTTGGAGCATCTTGGGTGAGCGCATTGCCCCCAACATTTGTTATGAAGATTTGTTCGGCGAGGAGTTGGCCCGGCGTTTTGTCGATGCCGAGCGTTCGCCCACCATCATGGTCAACATGAGCAACATCGCCTGGTTTGGTGACACCGTGGTGGTGGATCAGCATTTGCAAATCTCTCGCATGCGCGCCTTGGAGTTGCATCGCCCAATGCTGCGCTCGACCAATGCGGGTGCGACGGTCGCCATCGATGAAAACGCCCAAGTGATCGCCAGCCTGCCCAGTTTCAGCCCCGGCGTGTTGCGCGTACAAATCTCAGGGGTGCATGAAGGCGTGACATTTTTTGCGTGGTGGGCAGGCCGCTTTGGTCTTTGGCCTTTGTGGTTGGCTGCGCTCGGGGTGTTGTTGCTGCTGGCCTGGAGCAGCCACAAAGTCCGAGGTCTCTGAGGCGATGTGCCTGAGCGGTTAAAATTGCACGACACAGATCAGTGTGGGCCCACCCCCCCACGAACTTGGTCAGACCCCGTTGTAGAGTAGTCCCTCCAGAATTAACATGCCAAACACGAGATGCTTCATTTTCAACAAATTATTTTGACGCTTCAGTCGTATTGGGCCGAGCATGGTTGCGCCTTGTTGCAGCCTTACGATATGGAAGTCGGTGCAGGCACCTCACACACCGCCACGTTTTTGCGCGCCTTGGGGCCAGAGCCTTGGCGTGCGGCCTATGTTCAGCCCAGTCGCAGACCCAAGGATGGGCGCTATGGCGAGAACCCCAACCGTCTGCAGCATTACTACCAGTACCAAGTGGTGTTGAAGCCCGCGCCAGACAATATTTTGGACTTGTACTTGGGCTCATTGGCGGCGCTGGGGTTTGATTTGAAACACAACGACATTCGATTTGTCGAAGACGACTGGGAGAACCCCACCTTGGGGGCATGGGGCTTGGGCTGGGAGGTGTGGCTCAACGGTATGGAAGTGACGCAGTTCACTTACTTCCAGCAAGTGGGGGGGATCAACTGCCAACCCATCACGGGTGAGATCACCTACGGTTTGGAGCGTTTGGCCATGTATTTGCAAGGTGTCGACAACGTCTATGACTTGGTCTGGACCGAGGGCTTGAGTTATGGCGATGTGTACTTGCAAAACGAAAAAGAGCAGTCGGCGTATAACTTTGAACACAGCGACACCACGTTTTTGTTCCAGGCTTTCAATGCCCATGAACAACAAGCCTTGCATTTGATGACCGAGCGCTTGGCGCTGCCCGCTTATGAGCAAGTGCTCAAAGCCGCGCACACGTTCAATTTGCTCGACGCCAGAGGTAGCATCAGTGTGACCGAGCGCGCGGGCTACATCACGCGCATTCGCAATTTGGCCAAATCGGTGGCGCAAAGTTACCTGGACAGCCGCGAGAGGCTGGGCTACCCCATGGCGCCCCCCGAGTGGGTGAGCGCGATGCCCCCAAAGGCGGTGCAGTCATGAGCACCACCTTGACTCACGCCCCAGACGAGCTCAAAGGGCAAGACTTGCTGATCGAATTGTTGGCCGAGGAGTTGCCCCCGAAGGCCTTGAAAACCTTGGGGCAAGCATTTGCCAAGGGCGTTTTTGAAGGACTGGTGAATGCGGGTCTCACGCAAAAGGCGGCCAGTTTTGAGGGCTTTGCCACGCCCAGACGCTTGGCCGTTCGAGTCCACGGCGTCCTCCCCCAAGCCAGTGCCAAGGCACTGGAACAAAAATTGATGCCCCTCAGTGTGGGCCTGGATGCAAACGCCAATGCGACGGCAGCCCTCACCAAAAAACTAGCAGCATTGGGTCTCGCGCATTTGCAGGTGAGCGATTTGGCCCAAATCGATGATGGCAAACAAATCAATTTGTGGGCCAAAACCACCCACGCCGGTGTCTCCCTTGCGGAGGGTGCGCAAAAGGCCTTGAGCGACAGCTTGAGTGCATTGCCCATCCCCAAGCTCATGAGTTACCAGTTGCACCGCGACTGCGCCTTGCCAGGTTGGAGCAGCGTGCATTTTGTGCGACCGGTGCATGGCTTGTTGGCCCTTTATGGACCTGACGTGCTGGCGCTCACGGCACTGGGTTTGAAAGCCTCCCGCGAGACACAGGGTCACCGTTTTGAGGCCCTGAGTCCGCGCTTGAGTCTTCAAACTCCAGCAGAGTACGAAACAGTGCTGCTCGACGTGGGCCGGGTGGTGGCCAGCTTTGAGGCGCGGCGCGAATCGATACGCCAGCAATTGGCCACAGCGGCCAAGGCCATCGATGCTTCGCTCACTGTGCTGGAGGACGAGGCTTTGCTCGATGAGGTTTGCGCATTGGTGGAACACCCCAATGTGTTGGCCTGTCAGTTTGAGGCTGAGTTTTTGAGCGTGCCCCAAGAGTGTTTGATTTTGACCATGAAGGCCAATCAAAAATATTTCCCCTTGCTCGACATCAGTGGCAAACTCAGCAACCATTTCTTGGTGGTGAGCAACATCTCGCCAGCAGACGCGAGCGCCGTGATCCAAGGCAATGAGCGCGTGGTGAGGCCCCGATTGGCCGATGCGCAATTCTTTTTCACCCAGGATCAGAAGAAAACTTTGCTCTCGCGCTTGGACGCGTTGGGTCAAGTGGTGTATCACCAAAAACTCGGCACCCAGGCCGAGCGCAGTGTGCGAGTGGTGGCGCTCTCAGACTTGATTGCGAAAGACTTGTTGACTGACGGCGCCATCAACACAGAGCAACACACCTGGGTGAAAGAAGCGGCACGGGTGGCCAAGGTCGATTTGCTCACCGACATGGTGGGCGAGTTTCCTGAGTTGCAAGGCATCATGGGCCACTACTACGCCTTGCACGATGGCTATGCCAAGAGCGTGGCCCAAGCCATTGAAGACCATTACAAGCCCCGATTTGCCGGCGACACCTTGCCACGCGACGTGGTGGGCCAAATCTTGGCCTTGGCCGACAAGTTGGAGGTGTTGGTGGGGCTTTTCGGCATTGGCCAACAACCCACGGGCGACAAAGATCCCTATGCCTTGCGTCGCCAAGCCTTGGGGGTGATTCGCCTCTTGACCACGGGTGGCTTGACGTTGTCATTGAGCCGTTTGCTGCAACACGCCCAATCGGTGTTTGATGCGTCTGCGCTCCAGTTGACCTGGGGTGAATCCATGGCGCAGTTGCAAGCGTTTATCGGTGAACGGCTCAGTGGGGTGTTCAAAGACGCGGGCTTCAGCAGTGCGCAAATTGAGGCGGTGTTGTCATTGAGCTTTGACCGACTTGACGATGTGGACAAGCGACTCGAAGCGGTCAAGCAGTTTGCATTGATGCCAGAAGCCAGTGCACTGGCCGCTGCCAACAAACGCATTGGCAATATATTGAAAAAATCTAGCCTGTCCCAGGACGTGTCTGTGAATGCGGCCTTGTTTCAAGAAGATGCCGAGCGCGCACTCTTTGATGCGATGGCGGTGAGTTTGCCCGAGTCCAAGGCCTTGTTTGAGCGCGCGCTCTATGCGCCTAGTTTGGCCAGCCTGGCCGCGCTCAAGGTGCCCGTGGATCACTTCTTTGAACACGTGATGGTCAATGCGCCGCAGAGTGACTTGCGTGAGAACCGCATGGCGCTTTTGCGCGAACTCTTCACGGCCATGAACCGGGTGGCCGATTTGTCGCGCTTGGCTTGAAGTGAAGACGCATGAATAAACTGATCATTTTGGACCGTGATGGCACCATCAACGCCGATCGCGACGATTATGTCAAGTCGCCGCAAGAGTGGCAGCCTTTGCCGCGTTCGCTTGAAGCCATCGCTCGCATGAACCATGCGGGCTGGCGGGTGGTGATCGCCTCCAATCAATCGGGTCTTGGGCGAGGGCTTTTTGATGTGGCCACTTTGAACGCCATGCACGACAAGATGAACCATCTCTTGGCACAAGAGGGCGCGCGGGTGGAGGCAGTGTTTTTTTGTCCCCACACCCAAGACGATCGGTGCGACTGCAGAAAACCCCTGTCCGGACTGTTTGAACAAATCGCCAAGCGCACTGGCGTGGACTTGAACACCGTGCCCACGGTGGGCGACTCCTTGCGTGACTTGCAAGCTGGCGCCAATGTCGGGTGCGAGCCGCATTTGGTGCTCACTGGCAAAGGAGAAGCGTTCAAGGGCCAGGCCCTGTCGCCACAGTTCCCCAAAAACACCCGAGTGCATGCGGACTTGTATGCGTTTTCTGAATGGTTGCTCAACGAGCGCGACCACCTCATGGCGAAGGCTCTGGCGGAGCAGGCCAGCCTGGCCCGGCCATGAGACGGATTTTTTACTTTGCACGCGCTGTCGTTCATTTGCTCTGGATGGGGCTCACCGTGGTGCCTTATTCGCTCACGATTGTGCTGTTGGGGGCGGCGGGCGTCTCCAAGGCCAAACTCTATCCTTGGGCCAGGAGTTGGCTCAAAAGCGTCGTGGACTCGGCCCGCTGGTTTTGCGGCGTGCACTACGAGGTGCATGGCTTGGAGCGGGTCTTGGCCTTGGGGGATGCGCCCATCGTGTTGCTCATGAAGCATCAATCGGCTTATGAAACGTTTTTGATGCCAGCGGTCATGCCCAAGCCGCTCGCCTATGTGTTCAAAAAAGAGCTCTTGTCCATTCCTTTTTTTGGTTGGTCGATTGGTCGCTTGGACATGATCCACATTGACCGCGCCGACCGCGCGCGTGCCTTTGCCAAGGTGGTGCAGCAAGGTCGAGACTTGTTGTCCCGCGGTGTGTGGGTGATCATGTTTCCAGAAGGCACGCGCACGCCGCGCGGTCAAGTGGGGTCGTACAAACAAGGCGGTGCTCGTTTGGCCGTGCAAACGGGCGCCTATGTGGTGCCGGTGGCGGTGAGCTCAGGGCGGTGCTGGCCCAGGCGTGCTTTTGTCAAAATCCCGGGCTTGGTGGAGGTGTCCATGGGTCCTCCCATCTCCAGTGTGGGTCGCAACGCGCAAGACTTGATGGCCGAGGTGCAGGAGTGGATTGAGCGTGAGATGCAGCAATTGGACCCCGAGGCTTATGTTGTCGAGGACGCTCAAGGGTTGGTGCGTTGAAGATCGGCTTGGGTGCTTGTGTGCAGTTGGCGTTTGATTTTTTCTCGCCGAGCCCGCGCGAGCCTGAACGTGCAACGCACGGCCAAGACGCGCCCCCACGTGAGTTGACGCCCAAAGCGCTGCAGCCTACAAACCTCTTCAAAGGCGGCCAGCCGGCGCTTCCCCCCTGCACTAGGCTTGAATACGTCCACCCCCAAGCGAACCGAGTGTTGGAATGGCATCAAGCGCGCATTCACTATTGCCTCAAGCGAAGTGCCAGAAGAACCATCGGCATGATGGTCACCCCCAAGGGGCTGGAGGTGGCCGCTCCCAAGTGGGTGAGTGTGGCTCAAATCTTGGAGGCCTTGACGGAAAAGCAAGCCTGGATTTTGCGCCAACTGAGCGCCATGCGGCAGCGCACGATGGAGCTCTCTGCGCATCGCTTGCCTCTGGCCTCGCCCTTGATCCTGCCCTTCATGGGGCTACCCTTGGAGGTGGTGCTCAGCTCGAATGAAGCTGACCCCAACGTCAGCACCACAACACTCACGCCTTCTCTTCCACGCCAGCGCAAGCGATCAACCCCGACTGCATTGGAGCAGTGTTTGGCCCGCGCCCAACTCATGCACCGCGGTGCGTCGGCATGGCAAGCGTGCTCGCCAACGGACTTGATGGCGATGGTGCAAGGCTCGCTTGGAGATGCACTGCAAAGTGAAAATCTTGGTGGCGGCGACATCATGAACCACCACAACGACAACAGCCATGTAAGCGCCACCCCCTTTTGGCGCTTGGTGCTGCCGTGGGAGTCGGGTGCGATGGATCGGCCGATCTTGATTGAAGACCTCACGGATGCGAACAAGGTGCGATTGGCCGACCTCGTGGCGATGTGGATGTCGTCTTGGGCGCTCGATGTTCTCAAGATGCGAGTTGCTTATTTTGCGCCACTGCTGGGGGTGAGTTGGACGAAGATCAAACTCAGTCGCTCGGCTTCTCGCTGGGGGAGTGCGAACGCGCGCGGCGAGCTCGCTTTCAACCGCCATCTGGTCCACGTGGGCATGCCCTTGCTGGACTATGTGGTGGTCCACGAATTGAGCCACTTCAAGCACATGAACCACAGTCCCGCGTTTTGGGGGGTGGTTGAAGCCGTGATGCCCGACTACGACTGGCGTCGCGCGATGCTGCAAAAAACGCCCATGCCCGACTGGCAGGCATGGGACGCGTTGCGCACGGCGTGAGCTGCTCAGGAGTTCTCATTGGGCGAACGGAAAATGCACGCACCGCCAGCGAGGTTGATCGGCGACAGGGGCTCAAAGCCACCACAAACCCAGTAAACTTGAATGCTCGATCCCTGTAAACTTCAAGCGAACCCACACTTCCTTTTTTCATGGCTTCTTCACTGCAAAAACTCCTGGACAACAACCGCACATGGGCGCAGAACATGGAGGTCTTGCGTCCTGGTTTTTTCAAACACCTGGCCCAGCAACAAAGCCCCAAATATTTGTGGATAGGTTGCTCGGACTCGCGCGTGCCTGCCAATGAAATCACGGGATTGGACCCGGGCGAGGTGTTTGTGCATCGCAATGTGGCCAATGTGGTGGTGCATTCGGATTTGAATGCCCTGTCGGTGATTCAGTTCGCCGTCGAGCAATTGAAGGTCGAACACATCATGGTGGTGGGTCATTACGGCTGCTCAGGCGTGCTGGCAGCCACCCGAGGCACCCGCATTGGCCTGGCCGACAATTGGCTCAGGCATGTGCAAGATGTGCGCTTTCGCCACAGAAAGCGGCTCGATCACCTGCATGACCACGCCTTGGAAGACGCCATGTGCGAGATGAATGTGATCGAGCAAGTGGGCCATGTGGCCGAGTCCAATGTCATGCAAGACGCCTGGATGCGAGGGCAAAGCATCAGTGTGCACGGCTGGATTTATGGATTGAAGGATGGTCTGCTCAAAGATTTGGAGGTGAGCGTCACCGCCCCCGACATGGTGGGCTCGGTGCTCAGTCGAGCCTACAAGCGCTATCCTCAGCAAAACTCTGCCGAATGACCCGGTCAGTGAATCACCCCCCTGCACATGACCCGTTTTGCTGCCCTGTTGTTCGATTGTGATGGAGTGCTCGTTGACAGCGAGCCCATCACCCACCGTGTGCTGCAGCGCAGTTTGCATGACTTGGGGTGGGCGCTGAGCCTTGCCGAGTGCGAGCACCATTTCATGGGTCGCGCGGTCAAAGACCAACGTGCGCTCATTGCACAACAGACTGGCCGTGAAATCGATGAGGCTTGGCTTGTGGACTTTCGCCGTTCGCGCGATGAGGCCTTGGGCCGCGATCTGGTGGCCATTGAGCACGCACCACAGGTTGTGAAAGCCTTGAGCGCGCACTATCAACACAACATGGCCTGTGTCTCTGGGGCTGACCGGGGCAAGGTGGAGATGCAGCTCAAGCACGTCGGTTTATGGGCGTGTTTTGAGGGGCGGATATTTTCTGGCCACGAAGTCGCCAACACCAAGCCAGCCCCAGACGTTTACTTGGCGGCACTCTCGGCCTTGGGGCAGTCTGCGCAGGCATGCGTGGCCATTGAGGACACACCGTCTGGTGTGAAATCCGCAAGCTTGGCCGGCCTTCCCGTGTGGGCCTATTTGGCCAATGGCCAAGAGCACGGGGTGTGCACGCACGCCAATTTAATCGCAGCGGGCGCACAAAAAGTGTTTGGCTCGATGGCTGAACTGACCGGATGGTGTTTGTGAGCCAGCCCGATGCGGTGCGAATTCAAAGACTCTTGGACAAGTCCACCTTGTTCAAGGCGGCGGGCACTGAGTCGGATTTTGTCGTGTCGCCTTGCATTGCTGTGTGTGAGATGGACGCGGACACTGGATTGTGCCTGGGCTGCTTTCGAACCTTGGATGAAATCGCCCGTTGGAGTCGTTCTTCCCCCAAGGACAAGCGTTTGGTGTGGGACCAATTATTGAATCGTTTGCCCACTTGATGTGCAACAGTGCTTGGAGTTCATCACCAGCGCCGATCGGTGTTGACGCGTGTATGAGTTCGCAAACTTGACCGCTGATTGTTCCTTCATTCCCCCAAACTAGGGAAAATACCGAGTAAAAAGCGAACCTTTTATTGACAAAAATCTACAAATGGACGCGGCATTGATTAATTTGTAAGTCCTGTGTCAGTATATTCAATGATATTGTCATTAGCGCAAAATTTGAGTTTCATGGCGTTGAGTGCATGGCTGTTTTGATGCGCTGATCAACCCAGCAATTTCTTTCAGGAGACAACATCTATGGCTGCTCATGTACCCCATACCATGACATCAGAAGAGAAGAAGGTCGTTTTTGCCTCTTCTTTGGGCACTGTTTTTGAGTGGTACGACTTTTATTTGTACGGCTCACTCGCTGCCATCATCGCCAAGCAGTTCTTCAGTGGACTCGATCCTTCGGCGGCGTTCATTTTCGCCTTGCTTGCTTTTGCTGCGGGTTTTTTGGTTCGCCCGTTTGGCGCCATCTTCTTTGGTCGTTTGGGCGACATGATCGGACGCAAATACACCTTCTTGGTGACCATCATGATCATGGGCGCGTCCACTTTCATTGTGGGGATATTGCCCAATTACGCGACCATCGGGGTCGCAGCACCAGTGATCTTGATTGCGCTTCGACTCCTCCAAGGCTTGGCCTTGGGTGGTGAGTACGGCGGTGCGGCCACCTACGTGGCAGAGCACGCTCCCCATGGACACCGCGGTGCGTTCACCTCATGGATACAAACCACGGCCACCGTGGGTCTGTTTTTGTCCTTGTTGGTGATTTTGGGAACCCGAAGCTCCATGCCCGAGGCGGACTTCAGTGCTTGGGGTTGGCGCATTCCGTTCATCGTGTCCATTTTGTTGCTCGCGACCTCCGTCTACATCCGTTTGTCCATGAACGAGTCTCCCGCCTTTCAAAAGATGAAGGCCGAGGGCAAGACCTCCAAGGCCCCGTTGTCGGAGTCCTTTGGTGAGTGGAAAAACCTCAAAATCGTGATTTTGGCCCTCTTCGGACTCACCGCCGGTCAAGCCGTTGTGTGGTATTCGGGACAGTTTTACGCACTCTTTTTCTTGACCCAGACCTTGAAGGTGGACGCGACCACGGCCAATTTATTGATCGCGGCCTCCCTTCTCATTGGCACGCCATTCTTTGTGGTGTTTGGCTCTTTGTCAGACAAGATCGGCAGAAAGCCCATCATCATGCTTGGCATGCTGTTGGCCGTGCTCACCTACTTCCCGGTCTTTCAAGCGCTCACCAAAGCCGCCAACCCCGACTTGGCCGCGGCCCAAGCCAGTGCCAAAGTGGTGGTGTACCAAGACCCCGCACAGTGTTCTTTCCAAGGCAGCCCCATTGCACGTGAAATTGACTTCAAGAGCTCCTGCGATGTCGCCAAGCGGTTTTTGGCACAAAACTCTGTGAGCTACAGCAACGAAGTGGCCCCAACGGGCAGCCAAGCCAAAGTGGTCGTGGGCGCTGTCGAGATCTTGGCCCCCAATGGCACTGTGGTCAACTCCAAGTTTGACGAGGACAGCGTCAAGGCCATTGCCGACTTCAAGAAAGAGTTGGGCGCGGCCTTGAAAGAAGCGGGTTATCCAGCCAAAGCCGATCCCGCCAAAATGGACAAAGTCACCATGACCATCATCCTCACGTATTTGGTGATCTTGGTGACCATGGTCTATGGCCCCATTGCAGCCATGCTCGTTGAGATGTTCCCCACCCGGATTCGTTATACCTCGATGTCCTTGCCTTATCACATTGGTAATGGTTGGTTTGGTGGCTTGTTGCCCACCACCGCCTTTGCCATTGTGGCGCAAACGGGCGACATGTACAGCGGACTGTGGTACCCCATCGTGGTGGCCGGGGTCTGTTTTGTCATCGGCATGATTTTCGTCAAAGAAACCAAGGACGTGGACATTTACGCCGAGGATTGAGCCCCCAAGGGCGAAGCACTCGCTGGGCGCGAGGCTTCGCTGATGCTTGCCAACCCCCTGATCTCCAAGTGGATTTCAGGGGGTTTTTCGTTGGGGCCACGTGTGCTCAACGCCTGGCCCTGGCGCCCAAGCCCCGTTCATGGTTTTGCCATGCTCTCGTCCTACAATGAATCAAGCCCGAGTCCGTCTCTTCAAAGGCGGGTCGCAGGATGTGCCTAATTTTGTGTGCTTTTGCATTTGAGCGCAAAATACCTGTGGCTGTGAGCCTCTGGCGTGAAGCAGTGCCAAGCCCTTTTTTTACCCCCACCATGACCGTGAGATGACATGACGCAAGGTTTGATTCGCATTCGAGGTGCACGAGAGCACAACTTAAAGAATTTGAATTTGGACATCAAAACCGGTGAGCTCACCGTGGTCACAGGACCGAGCGGCTCGGGCAAATCGAGCTTGGTGTTTGACACCTTGTACGCCGAAGGGCAGCGCCGCTACGTGGAAACCTTCAGCGCCTATGCGCGCCAGTTCATGGACCGCATGGACCGCCCGCAAGTCGATCAAGTCGAAGGCGTGCCCCCGGCCATTGCCATTGACCAATCCAACCCGGTTCGCAGCTCTCGCTCCACCGTGGGCACCATGACGGAATTGAACGACCACTTGAAGTTGCTCTTTGCCCGCCTGGGTCGACTCTTTGATCGCGAAACCGCCTTGGAGGTCAAGCGCGACAGCTCTGAGACCTTGCTCGCTGACTTGAAGGTTCAACTCGCCGGGCGCGATCCCCGCCTCGTGGTGACTTTTGCCGTGGAGTTGCCAGCCACCATCTCAGAGCAAGAAATTGAGCAGTGGCTCAGTGCCTCCGGCTTCACCAAAGTGCAAGCCATCCGTGAAAAAGCCACGCCCACAGGTCCCAGAAAAATCTTGGACGTGGTGGCCGACCGTTTCCGTTTGGGCTCGGTCGAGAGCTCTCGCGTGATCGAAGCCCTCGAGACCGCTTTGAAACGAGGCAACGGTCGCGTCTCGATCCATGTGTTGCCTGAAGCCCAGGAGGACGCCTCTTTGGGGGACCCAGCCACGAAGGACCCAGCGCCTGAAGTTTTGCAGTTTTCCACCGGACTGCATTGTCCCCAAAGTGATCTCACCTATCTTGAGCCCACCCCATCCTTGTTTTCTTTCAACTCGGCCTTGGGCGCTTGTGAGAAGTGCCGTGGCTTTGGTCGCATCATTGGGGTGGACTATGGTTTGGTCATCCCCAATGAAAAATTGACCTTGCGCTCGGGCGCCATCAAGACGATCCAAACCCCCGCTTGGGCCGAGCAGCAAATCGATTTGATGCGCTTTGCAGAAAAAGCAGGCATCCCCCGCGACACCCCTTGGTACCAACTCACCCCCCAGCAACGCGAGTGGGTGATCAAGGGCTCACCCGAATGGAATGGGAAATGGAAACAACAGTGGTATGGGATTGATCGCTTCTTTGAGTACTTGGAGACCAAGGCTTACACGATGCACATCCGTGTGCTCCTCTCCAAGTACCGCAGTTACACCCGTTGCACGACGTGCTCGGGTGCTCGGCTGCAAACGCAAAGTCTGCTCTGGCGCATCGGCAGCACGGTGCAGGCCCAAGAAGCACTCGGCACCATCCCCCGCTTCATGCCCTCGGGGGTGTCTTGGAGCGCGCAGCAGCTCGAGGCCTTGCCAGGACTCTCGCTGCATGACTTGATGCGCTTGCCCATCGAGCGCATGAAAGTGTTCTTTGATCGCCTGCATGCCGAGCAAGCCACCCTCACCCTGGCGCAGTCGCAAAGCGCGCAAGCGCAGGCCATGGATCTGCTCTTGGGCGAGATCCGCTCGCGCCTGAAGTACTTGGTGGATGTGGGCATTGGTTACTTGAACTTGGACCGGCAAAGCCGAACCTTGAGTGGAGGGGAGGTGCAGCGCATCAATTTGACCACGGCGTTGGGAACCTCTTTGGTCAATACTTTGTTTGTCCTTGATGAGCCCAGCATTGGTTTGCACCCCACCGACATGGGGCGCATCAACCGCGCCATGCTCAATTTGAGAGACGCGGGCAACACCTTGGTGGTGGTCGAGCACGACCCGATGGTGATGTTTTGTGCGGACCGCATCATTGACATGGGGCCCGGGCCGGGTGCACAAGGCGGGCACATTGTCTTTGATGGCAGTTTGCAAGACCTGGCCAAGAGCGACACTTTGACGGGCCAATATTTGGGGGCGCGCAAACAAGTGGGCCTGGGACTCAAGCGCTTGGTGCACGATGCAACACCTCGATTGATCATTGAAGGCGCGCGTGAACACAATTTGAAAAACTTGGACATTGAGTTTCCCCTGCACCGACTGGTGAGTGTGACTGGGGTGTCCGGGTCGGGCAAGTCAACCTTGATCCAAGATGTTTTGGCCCCCGCATTGCTGCGTTATTTTGGCCAAAGCACCGACTCCCCGGGAGAGCATGACCGCATCTTGGGGGCAGATTACTTGAGCGATGTGGTCTTTGTGGACCAGTCCCCCATTGGTAAAACGGCACGCTCCAACCCGGTGAGTTATGTCGGGGCCTGGGACGCCATCCGAGAGCTCTTTGCCACCACACCCCTGGCGCGCGAGCGCGGCTACACCGCTTCCAAGTTCAGCTTCAACCACGGCGACGGGCGTTGCCCGACGTGTGGCGGGTCTGGCTTTGAGCACATCGAGATGCAGTTCTTGAGCGATGTGTACTTGCGCTGCCAAGACTGCCAAGGCGAGCGCTATCGGCATGAAATATTGGAGGTCAAGCTCGAGCGCGCTGTGCCCGGTGAGAGCGCGCAGGCTTTGTCCGTCTCTGCGGTCTTGGAGTTGACCGTGAGCCAAGCGGTGAGCTTGTTTCGCCACGACCCGGAGGTCATCAGGGCCTTGCAGCCCATCGTTGACGTGGGACTGGAGTATGTGAAACTCGGCCAGCCCGTGCCGACCTTGAGCGGGGGCGAATCGCAGCGATTGAAGCTGGCCGGCCACTTGGCCCAAGCGGCCAAGGCGCGAGCGCAGATGCGCCAAACCGTTGCCAAAAAAGGCTCCTTGTTTTTGTTCGACGAGCCCACCACGGGACTGCACTTTGACGACATCGCCAAGTTGATGCGCGCCATGCGCAAACTCATCGAGTCCGGTGCGTCGATTGTGCTCATTGAACACAATTTGGACGTGGTGCGCTCGAGCGACTGGGTGATTGATTTGGGGACTGAAGGCGGCGAAGCCGGGGGCTATTTGGTGGCCCAAGGCTCACCCGACGATCTCAAGTTGCACCCGAGCTCCCACACCGCCAAGGCGCTCAGGAGCTATGACCACAATTTGGGTGAACTCGGTCAAGTGGGGCAGTTGGGCCAAGGGGAGTCCAGGCGCCCACCGGTTCAGAGCTTGCACTCGGGCGAGATCCAAATCATCCACGCCAAAGAGCACAACCTCAAAAACCTCACGGTCAACATCCCGCGCGGGCGCTTCAATGTGGTGACGGGGGTGTCGGGTTCGGGCAAATCGACCTTGGCCTTTGACATCTTGTTCCATGAAGGACAGCGCCGCTATTTGGAGAGTTTGAACGCCTATGCCAGGAGCATCGTGCAGCCCGCATCGCGCCCCGAGGTCGATGCCGTCTACGGCATCCCACCCACGGTGGCCATCGAGCAGCGGCTCTCAAGAGGCGGTCGAAAGTCCACCGTGGGCACCACCACCGAGGTGTGGCATTTTTTGCGGCTGCTCTATGTGAAGCTGGGTGTCCAGCACTGCGTGCATGACGATCAAGCGGTGATGCCACAAAGTGTGCAAAGCATTTGTGCGCAACTCATGACGCGATTCAAGGGCCAAGAGATCGGCATCTTGAGTCCCTTGGTGATCAACCGAAAAGGCCTCTACACCGATTTGGCCGATTGGGCGAAAAACAAGGGTTACAGCCATTTGCGAGTGGATGGAGAGTTTTTGCCGACGCAAAAGTTCCCCCGCATCGATCGCTTCAAAGAGCACACCATTGAGCTCCCCATTCTGAGTCTCACCGTGGACGCGGCCCGCGAAGAGGTGCTTCGACAAGCCGTTTTGTTGGCGCTTGAGCACGGCAAGGGCGTCGTGCATGTCTTGAGTGCCCTCAAAGGCTTGTCCTCGGCCATGATGGTGGGGTCGAGTACGGCGCGCATCGGGGCTTTGCAGGTGTACTCCACTCGGCGCGCGTGTCCTGTGTGTGCCGCGTCCTACAGTGAGCTCGACCCCAGGCTCTTTTCCTACAACTCCAAACACGGCTGGTGTGCCAGTTGCGTGGGCACGGGCGTCAAGCTCAACGCCAAACAGCGCGCCGTCTTGGACGACACCACCCAAGACGCTTCACAAAAGGGCCGTGAGCAGACCTTTGCCGAACCGGTCTTGGATGAATTCGAGGAGATGCCCTGCCCCACGTGCTCGGGCACAAGACTCAATGCAGTGGCCCGCCATGTGCGTTTTCATGGCCAGGCCATCACCGATTTGGCCCAGCACAGTGTGCAAGAGTTGAGGACCTGGGTCGGGTCCTTGAAGCTCATCGGTCGTGAGGAGCTCATTGCCCGCGACTTGGTCTCGGAGATCGCGCTTCGGCTTGAATTCTTGGATCAAGTGGGTTTGGGTTATTTGACGCTCGAGCGCGGTGCTCCCACGCTCAGTGGTGGCGAGTCCCAACGCATACGCTTGGCCGCACAACTGGGCAGCCATTTGCAAGGGGTGTGTTATGTTTTGGACGAGCCCACCATCGGTCTTCACGCTCGCGACAACCACATGCTCTTGAATGCCTTGACGCTCTTGTGTCAAAAGGGCAACACCTTGGTGGTGGTCGAGCACGATGAGGAGACCATGCGCCGAGCCGACCACTTGATCGACATCGGCCCAGGAGCGGGCAAACGTGGTGGTCAGCTGGTGGCCCAAGGCAGCGTGCAAGACTTGATGGACCAAAGCGAGTCGGTGACGGGGCGCTATTTGCGTGACGCCATGCGCCATCCCTTGCAAGCTCGTCGCCACGTCAGTGCGGCCATGGGATCCAAGGGCAAATCGGGGGCTGCCGCTGTCCCCCACGCAGAGGGCGCATCGGGCGCATTGCGATTGATGGGGGCCGCCTTGCACAACTTGAAGGGCGTGGAGGTGGATTTCCCCTTGAAGCGCTTGGTGGCGGTGACGGGGGTGTCGGGCTCGGGCAAGTCGACCTTGGCGCGGGATATTTTGCTCGCCAACGTTCAGCAAGCCTTGGCCCACCGAAAGGCCCCCTCGCAGTGGCTCGGTTGCACGGGCGTCATGGGCTGGGAGCAACTTGACCGTGTGTTGGAGGTGGACCAAACCCCGATAGGCAAGACGCCGAGAAGTTGTCCGGCGACGTACATTGGTTTTTGGGACATGATCAGAAAAATGTTTGCCCAAACCCTGGAGGCCCAAGCCCGAGGGTATGGCCCGGCGCGCTTTAGCTTCAACACCGGCGAGGGTCGCTGTCACGGGTGCGAAGGCCAAGGCATGCGCACCATTGAGATGAGTTTCCTGCCCGATGTGAAGGTGCTGTGCGACGTGTGCAAGGGTGCACGCTTCAATGCCGAGACCCTGAGCGTCACGTGGCGGGGCAAAACCATCGGCGACGTGCTGCAAATGCAAGTCGATGAGGCGGTCGACTTCTTTGCCAGCACGCCTGTCATTGCCCACCCCTTGTCGCTGCTCAAAGACGTGGGCCTGGGGTATTTGACGCTTGGACAGCCCTCGCCCACCTTGAGTGGCGGGGAGGCGCAACGCATCAAACTCGTGACCGAGCTCAGCAAAGTGCGCGACGATGTGGGCAAACGCGGCTACAAGGTGCCCCACACCTTGTATGTGCTCGATGAGCCCACGGTGGGTCTGCACATGTCGGACGTGGACAAACTCATACGCGTTCTTCATCGATTGGTCGACGCGGGCCACAGCGTCATCGTCATTGAGCACGATTTGGATGTGATTGCCGAGGCCGATTGGGTGCTCGACTTGGGGCCCGAGGGTGGCCAAGGCGGGGGCCATTTGGTGGCTGCCGGCACGCCCGAGACCTTGGTCAAGCGCGGCACCCACACAGGCGTGGCGCTTGAACCGGTGTTGGCGCGTTAAGGCTTGCAAAGCCTGGGGACCCTTGAAGGGGGATTCAGACTTGGTGGGACAATTTATTGCGCGCTTTGCAGTGCCAAACCCGCGTGCTCACGCAGCGGGTGAAAGCTGATCTGGGGAAAGCGCTCTTGCGCCAGTCTCACATCGTAGGGCGAGGTGCACAAATAGGCCAAGGCGTTGGCGGCATCGCTGGCCATGCGCGCGGGGTAGGCGGCGACGAACTCTTTGAGCTCTTGGGGTGTCTTGGCCGTGATCCAACGCGCGCCCGTGTAAGGGCAGGACTCCATGCGCACATCACAATCGTATTCGGCTTTGAGTCGGTGCTGCACGACTTCAAACTGCAACTGCCCGATGGCGCCCAAGAGCATCAAGCCGCCCATCTCGGGTCGAAAGACCTGGATGGCGCCTTCTTCGCCGAGTTGGGCCAGTCCGGTTTGCAGCTGCTTGGTGCGCAGTGGGTTTTTGAGGACCACGGTCATGAAGAGCTCGGGCGCGAAAAACGGCAAGCCGGTGAATTGCGCGGTCATGCCGTCGGTGATGGTGTCGCCGAGTTGCACGCCGCCATGCGTGGTAAAGCCAATGATGTCGCCAGCAAAGGCCTCTTCCACCGCCTCTCGGCGTTGGCTCAAAAAAGTCACCACCGAGGTCGGCCGCAGCTCTTTGGCGGTGCGCTGCACTTTGAGTTTCATGCCGGGTGCATAACGCCCGGAGGCCACCCGCACAAAGGCAATGCGGTCGCGGTGAGACGGGTCCATGTTGGCTTGAACTTTGAAGACCACGCCCGAGAAGTTCGCTTGATCGGGTTCAATGGCGGTGAGCACGGGCTCGCCCTTGCCACTCAATGAACTGGTTCGGGTCTTGGGTGCAGGGGCCAAGTCGACCAAGGCGTCGAGCACCTCCATCACGCCAAAATTGTTCACCCCCGAGCCAAAGAACACTGGGGTTTGAAGTCCCGCCAAAAACGCCTCGCGGTCAAAACTTGGCGACGCGCCACGGGCCAATTCCATCGCTTCGAGCGCGGTGGTGTATTCCTGGCCAAAACGCGCGAGCAAGGCCTCGGGATGGTCCAAGGGCATGGTCTCAAAGTCTTGGGGGCGTCTCTCAGATCCAGACTCGAACACTTTCATGCTGTTGACCTTCAAGTCCATGATGCCACCAAAGGTCTTGCCTTGACCCACCGGCCAGGTCATGGGCACGCATGGCATGCCGAGTTCTCGTTCGACCTCGTCCAAGATGTCCAAAGGGTCGCGCACTTCGCGGTCCATTTTGTTGACAAAGGTGATGATGGGGGTGTTGCGTTGGCGGCAGACCTCAATCAAGCGGCGTGTTTGCGCCTCCACCCCATTGGCCGCGTCGATCACCATGAGGGCGGAGTCGACGGCCGTGAGCACGCGGTAGGTGTCCTCAGAGAAGTCTTTGTGACCTGGGGTGTCGAGCAAATTGATCACATGCTCGCGGTAGAGCATTTGCATCACCGACGAGGCGACCGAGATGCCGCGTTGTTTTTCGATCTCCATCCAGTCGCTGGTGGCGTGGCGGGTGGCTTTGCGCGCTTTGACGGAGCCGGCGATTTGGATGGCCCCAGAAAAGAGCAGGAGTTTTTCCGTGAGCGTGGTTTTGCCCGCATCGGGGTGGGAGATGATGGCAAAGGTGCGGCGACGCTTGACCTCATCGGCTAAGGAGCCGTGTTGCATAACCTGATTCTCGCTCTTGGGGGTGTCGGTGAAGGGGTCTATTTTAGAGCCACAGGCTACTCTGGCTCCAGGCGGGTGCCTTTTTTAGACCCAAGGCGCTGAAAAAGGGTCTTTTGCGGGGTGGGCTTTACGCCAAGCGTCAAGTTTGGTTAAAATTGTGGGCGACCGAGGAGCGATGCAGTTTTTGTTGATGCGATCAAGGGGCCGATGGATTGTCGGGCCCATTGAGCAGACTAAAAATGAGGCTCGGTTGATTCGACACATCAACGGCGCTCACCCACTGCGAGTTTGTGAGGTGAGTGGTTGAGCCCTGAGGTGTTGGGGTGTTCGTGCACACTGACGCAAACCGGGCGCGGCCTTCATGGTTCGCACCACGCAGTGGTCTTCATCATTCTCTTTGGAGTATCAAGACATGAACGCTGCGATCAAGCCCCTGCACACCACCGACTTTGTGGTGACCGATTTGTCCTTGGCCGATTGGGGCCGCAAAGAAATCAAAATTGCCGAGACCGAAATGCCCGGTTTGATGGCCATTCGCGATGAATTCGCCAAGGCTCAGCCACTGAAGGGTGCGCGAGTCACGGGCTCGCTGCACATGACCATTCAAACGGCCGTGTTGATCGAGACACTGCAGGCCTTGGGTGCCCAAGTGCGCTGGGCGTCTTGCAATATTTACTCCACCCAAGACCATGCGGCAGCGGCCATTGCGGCATCGGGCACCCCTGTGTTTGCCAAGAAGGGTGAAAACCTCACGGAATACTGGGACTACACCCACCGCATCTTTGAGTTTGCCGCCGCCCACGCGCCTGGCGAAGGCCCCAACATGATTTTGGACGACGGTGGCGACGCCACCCTCCTCATGCACTTGGGCAAGCGCGCCGAGACCGATCCTTCGGTGCTCAGCAACCCCACGAGCGAAGAAGAGGTGTGTTTGTACGCCGCCATCAAAGCGCAGTTGGCCAAAGACCCCACCTGGTACAGCAGAAAAGGGGCGGAGATCATTGGTGTCACCGAAGAGACCACCACCGGTGTGCATCGCTTGAAAGAAATGTCGGTGGCTGGCACCTTGATGTTCAGGGCGATCAACGTGAACGACTCTGTCACCAAGAGCAAGTTTGACAATTTGTACGGTTGCCGCGAGTCCTTGGTGGACGGCATCAAGCGCGCCACCGATGTGATGATCGCGGGCAAAGTGGCGGTGGTGGCTGGCTACGGCGACGTGGGCAAGGGCTCGGCCCAGGCTTTGCGTGCGTTGAGCGCCCAAGTGTGGGTGACCGAGATCGACCCCATCAATGCGTTGCAAGCGGCCATGGAAGGCTACAAGATTGTCACCATGGATTACGCAGCCGACAAGGCCGATATTTTTGTGACCGCCACGGGCAACAAGCACGTGATCACCCACGAGCACATGCTCGCCATGAAAGACCAAGCCATTGTGTGCAACATTGGCCACTTTGACAACGAGATCGACATCGCGTCCATGGAAGCCTACACTTGGGAAGAAATCAAGCCCCAAGTCGATCACATTTTGCTCCCCAATGGCAAGCGCATCATCATGCTCGCCAAGGGGCGTTTGGTGAATTTGGGTTGCGGCACGGGCCACCCCAGTTTTGTGATGAGCGCCTCGTTTGCCAACCAAACGATTGCGCAAATCGAGCTCTTCACCCATCCTGAGAATTACCAATCGGGTCAGGTCTATGTGTTGCCCAAGCATTTGGATGAGAAAGTGGCACGCCTGCACTTGATGAAAGTGGGCGCCATGCTCACCGAACTCTCCGATATGCAAGCGGCCTACATTGGTGTCAGCAAGTCCGGTCCTTACAAGCCCGACACGTACCGTTATTGATCGCCCAAACCAGGGCTTGGTGAAAGTCCTGGTGCTGCGTGCCTGAGCCCGGTGCATTGTCACTTTGTCACTTTGTCACTTTGTCACTCAGGGACGTGGCGCTGATCGATGCTCCTGGGCACTCGGGTACTGGGGTACTGGGGTACTGGGGTACTGGGGTTAAGCGGGTTTGGGTGTGTCACCCACCCCATCCGCCGCAGAGATGCCCAGTCAATTCCCCGGTGAACGCCCCAGTGAACTCCCCAGTGAATGCCCAACCCATGTGGATTCCCTGAACCTCGGACAGTCCAAGCCTTTGCCGTGCCCTCCAGCGTTGACGCCTTCACCCTTGCACGCTGGTTTGCTGATGGCGCCGGTGTGGCCCTCGTGCCCGAACCCTTTTGACGTGACCTCTCTCAGAAAAAAATGACCCACAGCACACGACCCCGGCCCGCTTTGAGCGTTGAATTTTTTCCACCCAAGACCCCCCAGGGCGCCGAGCGACTGCGGGTGGTGCGCCAAGAACTCTATGCGTTGAAGCCTGAGTTTTGCTCGGTGACCTTTGGCGCTGGCGGCTCAACCCAAGAGGGCACCCTCAACACAGTGCAAGAGATCATCCATGAAGGCCATGAGGGTGTGGCGCATTACTCCTGTGTGGGGGCGACGGCGGCGAGTGCTCATGCGCATTTGTCTCGCTTGGCCGCGATGGGGGTGCGCCGCATCGTGGCCTTGCGTGGGGACTTGCCCAGTGGCTTTGGCTCGAGTGGCGAGTTCACTTACGCCAAAGATTTGGTGGCCTTTGCGGTGCGCGAGTTTCCTGGGGTTTTTCACATCGAAGTGGCGGCTTATCCCGAGACCCATCCCCAAGCCCGAAGCTATGAGGCCGACTTGAAGGCCTTTGTCGACAAAGTCAACGCTGGCGCGAACTCGGCCATCACCCAATACTTTTTCAGCGCCCAGTCTTACTTCCGTTTTGTGGAGGATGTGAGTGCTCACTCTGTTGAAATCCCAATTGTGCCGGGCCTCATGCCCATTACCAATTCATCGCAATTGCTGCGGTTCTCAGATGCCTGCGGGGCCGAGGTGCCACGGTGGATTCGCCAGCGCTTGGAGTCCCTGGGGGACGATCAGGCTTCGATCAAGGCGTTTGGGCTGGAGGTGATGTCTCGCTTGTGCGAGGAGCTCCAAGCGGGTGGGGTGCCCGGCATCCACTTTTATAGCCTCAACCACAGCGAAGCGATTTTGGGGATTTGTGACAATTTGGGCTGGCGCTGAGACCGCATGGATCCAGTGTTGAGCCACTTTTGAGGCCGTCAAACCCCATCTTCATGGGGCCGACTGGCCTTTGGTTTTGGCAATGCTTTCGGGATTAGCCGCCCGAGTCCATGACGAAATTGGCGTGGTCGTCTTGGCCCAAGCGTTCGAGCAACTCGGGCATGGCCTCCTTGGCCAAGGCGGCCAAGGTGTAGGGCGGGTTGATCACAAACAGACCACTGCCGGGCAGGCCTGGGCGTTTTTGGCGCTCCAGCACTTGTTCGAGTTGGCCTGGCAAGGCGGTGAATTTGGCCGATTTGACCATCAACGAGAGGTGCAACCAGGGACGCTTGGCTTGCTGAGCCAAGGTTTTGAGGCGTTTGGGGAGGTCGTGCGCATGCGCCCGCGCGATGAGGGGATACCAAACGATGTAGGTGCCGGTTTCAAAGCGGCGCAAACAGTCCTGGATGCTCAGGGCCACTTTGGCGTAGTCGGACTTGATTTCATAACTGGGATCCATCAGGACCAAGCCACGTCGGCTCTTGGGCGGGAGAAATTTCTTCATCCCCTCAAAGCCATCTTCCCTGAGCACGGCGACTTGTCGGGCCGCCCTGAGTTGGGCCACGTGTTGCTCCAAAAGCCGGGTGTCGGTGGGGTGCAACTCAAAGAGCTTCAAGCGGTCGCTGGCATTCAAGTAGTGCTGGATGATGAAAGGCGAGCCAGGATAGAGCGTGGTTTTTTTGCCAGTGTTGAAGGCCTCCAAGGTGGCTGTGTAGTCTTTGAGCAAGGTGCTCTTCAAGGGCCGAGGGTCCTTTAAAAACTGCTCGATGCCTTCCCCAGCCTCGCCGCTCAGGGCCAAGGCCTGGCTATCGAGGCGGTACAGACCTGCTCCGGCATGGCTGTCGATGACGGACAAGGGCACGGGCTTTTCTGTCATGTATTTGACAATCGAGATGAGCACACTGTGCTTTAAAACATCGGCATGGTTGCCGGCGTGGTAGGCGTGACGATAACTGAACATAGGGGTGCAATGGTAACCCTTAAGTGAGCATCAGGCACACGGACTGGTGTTGATCAAGACAAGCGAGCGCGTGAACGTCGCCTTGGAGCCCCTTTGAGCGTGTCAAAAGAGGTTTTGACGCCCCAGCGGCAGCCCAAATCCCAAGGAGATGTGTTTGAAAACAACGTTTTGGTCCCCCCGAACGCGCCTCCTTGGGGCGCCCGGGGTCCAACTGCACACCAGTGGTCTTCAAAACGCACAAGTCGTCTTGCCTTGGATCGGGGTGGCGTCGTATAATGGAAGGCTTCGCAGCGTTCAGGTATCCCGCGGCGGAGTGCAACAATTCACCACCTAAGAGGTTCTCGTCAGAAGAACGCCGACCGTGGCAAAAGGATCCAACAAACCCAACTCAAGGATTTTCCATGTCTACATTCAGCGCAAAACCCGCTGACGTGGTGCACGAGTGGTTTGTGATTGACGCCACCGATTTGGTGCTCGGACGTGTTGCCAGCGAAGCTGCACTCCGTTTACGCGGCAAACACAAGGCCATTTAT
>Ga0114962_10001211_pt1 | contig 22492 bp, 12 predicted proteins | sample C_130820_MF_Meta_FD_87017 | JGI IMG/M metagenome (GOLD analysis project Ga0114962, IMG submission 87017) | Freshwater microbial communities from Lake Croche, Canada to study carbon cycling - C_130820_MF_MetaG | ecosystem: Environmental > Aquatic > Freshwater > Lake | place: Lake Croche, Canada... | reverse complement strand
TTCATGTTCTTCTTCTTCAGAAGTAAATATAGGTGAATTTTTCTTTTTATTTAAAAAATTTTGTAATTTTTGTTGAAAATTGTCTATATTTAAAGATGATTTTATTGGTTTTATTGCATATTCGATTCCTTTATAGTTTTTTTTAGATTTTGTTTCAAATACTTCAAAATTAACATAATCAGTATCTTTACCGCCACCTGTTTGATAATTTGGTTTGACTCTTTGTAAACTAAATTTAAATGTTGGAATATGTCCTGAAAAATATTGGGATAAAGATTGATACATTAAATGTGCAGCCTGTAAAGAATTACTTGCAGATACAACCCTGTCAAATGATCCTATAATATAAGGGTTAACTAATTCATATTTTTTATTTTTTGTTGATTTGCTCATATTATAAATATAGATAATTATTATAAAATATAAAATATGAAAAATTAAATTAATACATATAAACGAATATATATTAATATAAGAAAATGGCAAATAGTGTTCTAAGTACTTTAGTATTTGAAATCAAGACAATCCAAAGCAATGCATTTAAAACCTTAATAGATGCAATTAAAGATATTTTAACAGAAGCAAATTTACATGTAACCAAAACAGGCATATCTTTAAATGCTGCTAAAAAACCTACTCATGAAATGAGCATTATAATGAATCTTGGTAAAGATAAATTTCAGATTTATGATTTAAAAGAAGAAAAAATTCTTGGTATTGATATGGTAAATCTTCACAAGTTAATTAAAACAATGAATAATGATGATTCCTTAACATTATATTATGATAAAAGTGATCCTAATAATTTAGGTATTCGAATGGAGAATGAGAAGAAGAATTGTATCACAGATTATAAATTAAAATTACTTGATCTAAATCCTGATAAAGAATTTAAACTTCCCAATGATAGTAATAAAACATATTTCCAAACAATATTAAGTGTACCTTCTCAGATATTCCATAAGGTTATTAAAGATATGGCGAATATTTCTGATTCAATTGAGATCACAAGTATGAGTGATATTTTAACCTTTACAGGTAAAGGCGATTTTGCAAGTCAATCTTCGACATTAAAACAAAAAGAAAACAAAAAAGATGACGAGAGTATCAAAATCAGTAAGAAGGCGGAAAATCATGAAATTATTCAAGGATTATATGAATTAAAAAATCTTACAACATTTACAAAATGTGTTGGTCTCTGTTCTTCTGTAGAATTATTCTTAAAAAATGATTACCCATTATTTATTAAATATTTAGTTGCTGATCTTGGTTATGTATATTTAATTTTATCACCTAAAGTTAACAATAATAAATTATCAAAAGATAATCTTGATTCAGATGATGAATAAATTTATTTTTATAAAAATTTTATTTAATTAAAATTTTTATAATATTTTTAGTATTTGACGGTAATAAATGTGTTGATTTTATATATATTTACATATATATAAAATTTTTATTCTTCGATATTATTCATTATCTTATCTAAATTATAAGAAATTTGAGGTGGTGCAGTATTTCTTTTTAATCTTGGTCTATCTCCATTTGATGATGATCTAATTATTTTATCATGATATTCTTCTTCAAAGAAATTTTTAACCGATGCAATATTAGGTGAAAGATGAATTATATTTTTATTTAATATATAAAACTCTTTTCTAAATTCATCTATTGTTAAAAATCCTCCATAAACTTTTAATGATTGTCTAGGTGGTGCAATGATAACAGGATATGAATTTATACCAAATAACTCTCTCCGAAAGTCTTCAATTAATGAATTTATTTCCGTCGTTCTATAATTATTTTCTTTAATATTATACGCCTTCGCACAATTTAATGAACAAAAACACCCTTGAATACTATATTTATTATTCTCAAATTTTATTGGTAATCCAAAAGGTGTATTTGTAAATGGATGTGAACACCACCAACACCATAAATCTGTTTTTTCTTTCCATTTACAAATATCACTATTGACAATATCTATCTTACAATCATGAATTTTACTCATCAAAGATTCTTGAATATTTTTTATATTTGATACTTCTTGTAATTTTTGATGTAATGCATTACATCTTTCTGATAAATATTGACAATTATAACATTTTTTCTTATTTTCTGATGTTTCTGTTATTTGTAATTCACTGGTTAATGTTAATTCTTTATTATGATGTGTTTCTGATTCAGTTAATTCTATAAATATAGAATCATTCGTATTTTTTTCCGTTATTGTATCTAACCCCTCCGATTTTTTATTTAATTTTAAAATATCTTTTGTTGTGATTGGTAAATGAATTATTAAACATTCTTTTTCAGGATCTAATGAAGAAGTTATATTTTTAGATTCTAAATTTTGTATATCCAAAATTTTACTAGTAGGTTTTCTTCCTCTCTTTTTTAATATTTTTACTGCAACTTCTGTATCATTTTTGATATTTTCTTGATTATCTGGATAATCAATGTTCATATACTACTTTATAGTAATTTATCTTTAACTATATTTTAGCTGTTATTTGTATTTGTTTGAACAGATGATACTTCACTATCAATTTCTGATGTAATTAAAAAATTATTAGTATTTAATTCTGCTTTTTTACTTTGTGCAAGTTGTTCAATTATTTTTTGTTGAGAACTATTTTGATTTATTACATTTTGCATTCTAGTATTTTTTTCATCTTCTTGTTTCTTTTGTTGCATCATGAAATGTAATATTTTGTTTTGTTCTTCTTTTGCTTTTTGTTCTGCTGATTGAGGGACAATATTATTTTGTATATTTACTGATAAATTTTTCATCATTTCTTTTTTTGTCGCTTCATCTAGATTATTAAAAAATGGTATTGACTCTGCTGCTTTTTTTGTTGCAATAAATCCTGCAGCACTTCCTACTATTAATAACATAAATCTCATTTCTACCGAATATTCTTTGAATTTTGATTTATATTTATCCGCTAATTCTTCATATATTTCACTGTCTTTTGTTGTTACTTGTAAATGTTCAGGGAATCCATCTAAAGTATCTTTTAATCCAAATGGATCAAACATTTTATTTAATTTATCAACCATACCAACTGAACCAAAAACCATTGATTTAAAAAATTCTACACTATTCTTTTTACTAATATTTGATCTATGAAATTCTATCTCAGCACACATTTCATGATAATCTGAATTATAAGAAAATTCTTTTGTTAATATAATTTTATAAGTATCCTTAATATATTTTAATTCTGCAAATTTTTGTAATCTTTTTAATCTTTTTTGATCTTCAGTTAATGAATCATAATTATCTTTTACTGGATTATTTGGAAATGAATAATTTGATGAATTATTCACTGGTTGCGCTGGCGCTACTGCAGGGGCGGGTGCTGCTACACCACCACCAAAAAATGATGCGAATAGATTTGTAGGTTGTGTAGGTTGAACAGGTTGTACAGGTGCGACTGGTTTTACAGGGATCTGATTTAATAATATTGGTTTACTTTTTACAGAAGGCGATGATACACTAGATCTAATCGAAGAAGATGATGTTACTGAACTACTATTCGAATTTCTAGATTTATCACTTTTAGATAATTTTCTACTAATAGGTGATTTATTATTTAATGTTTGAATCACATGAGAATCCGCATCATCATCTGATTCGGATATATTTGTTAAATTTATTGTCTTTTTTTGAGGTTTTATTTTCGTTGGATCTGCTAATAGATCTAAATGTAAATCAGTCGATGTATTAACTTGGACACTGGGTTTAATATTGCTCATAGTAGAGAAATAGAAAGTAAATTAATATTTAAAACGTATAAAGTTTTATATTAAAATAAATAATTATCTTAAATATTTATTTTAATTTTTTTTAATTGTTTGATTTTCCGATTTACTTAAATAATACATATTTTGATATTCTTCTAAATTTTTTAATTGTTCAAATGATTCTTGTTTAAAAATATATTGTTGTGTTAAAAAAAATGCAATCGCCATTAATAAAGATATTTGAATATCATGATTTATTTGAAAAGCAACAATACTTAATAATAAAATACGCGCTACAGGATTTTTAAATAAATCTAATATAAATTTAGGTGGTTTACCACCTGTTCCAATAAAACTACCATATGATATAAAAAATAGTAATATAAATGTTGAAATATATCTATTATTTGAAAATATATCTAAAAAATTATTTATTTTATTTGAAATACTATTTATTTTTGATTCATATATAAAAACATTTTCTGAATTTTCCATTTATATTATTAATTAAGATTAAAAAATCTTTATTAATAGTAATATATTCTTTTATATGAATAATAAGTTAAATTATTCATCTTTAGATGATGCCTGGGGAAAAAATATTATTTCTAATGATAAACAACCTGAACAATCTGAAAAATATACGAATTGGAAAAATCAAGATAATACGTTATCTATATCTTCAAATGAAATATTAGAATTAAAAGAGGAAATTAATAAATTAAAAATTAAAGAAAAAAATAAAAATATTGAATATTTTGAACAAGACAAAAATAATGAATTAAAACCATGTTCATTAGTAAATGAACATGTTAAAAAATGTAGTATTTGTAGAAATAATATGATGAAAGAATTAAGAGAAATAAATAATTCTGGAAAAAAATATATTGAAAATTATAATGGATCAACAAATAATGATGAAGAACCATTTAATTTATTAGAAACATTTGAAAATATTACACCCAGTCAAAAAAATTTATTATTAGTAATTATTTACGGTATTTTAATAATAGTTATTTCTGATTTAATAATTAAAGATACAAAATGAATTCTGAAATTAAAAAAATAAAATATGAAACTGTTGTAAAAAGTAATCCTGAATCTTCTATATTAGAAAAAAGTAATATTTCAAATATAATAACAAATTCCTCTCTTAAAATAATAAATGATAATCCCGTTAAAATAAAACCATTAAAACGTAATATTACCAAATTATTAATTTGTGGAGGTGGATTTAAATTTTTTTATTTAGTTGGTGCAATAAAATATTTACATCATATTCATTTATTAAAAAATATCAATGAATATATTGGTATTTCTGCAGGTTCAATACTTGCATTAATATTTTTATTAGGATATTCAACTGATGATTTACATAATTTTTTTCTAGAATTTAATTTTGAAAAATTAATTTCTCCTGACATTGATTCTTTTTTTGAAAATAAAGGATTAGATAATGGTGAGATAAAAAAAATAACAATTGAACAATTTTTAAGAAAAAAAGGTCTAAAAATAGATATTACATTTTTAGAATTATATAAAATTACAAATAAAAAATTAACAATGATTGCATCAAACATTTCTAAAAATAGTTTAGAAATAATTAATTATGAAACTCATCCTGATTTATTAGTTACTACTGGTATATTAATGACATCTTCATTACCTATTTTATTTGAACCCGTTATATATAAAAATAATTATTATGTTGATGGTGGTGTATTTGATAATTATCCTATTGAATTATTTGATAGTGATGAAATATTAGGTATTAATATGATAACTGATTTTGAAGATTTAAATTTTGATATTGATTTTTTTAATTATATTACTAAATTATTAACATTATCATGGCATTATAAAAATTTAAATAAAACTATTTTATACAAAAATAAAACAATTGATATTAGAACAAATAATCCGACTGAAATAATTGATCCAAATGTAAATTTAGAAGAACGTATTAAACGTATTCAAAATGGGTATGATTGTGCATTAGCACATTTTATTAAATATGAGTTTAAAGATGATGAAGATGATAAAGATGATGAAGATGATAAAGATGATGAAGATGATGATGATGATGATGAAGAAGATGAAGAAGATGAAGAAGATGAAGAAGATGAAGAAGATGAAGATGATGAAGAAGAAGATGAAGAAGATGATAAAGAAAAAGATAATAAAAAAGATGAAGAAGAAAAAGATGATAATAAAAAAGATGAAGAAGAAATTAATAAACTAGTTGATAAAATAAATAATATTAATTATATTATATAATTATTTATACGCTTCATCTAGTGATGCATATTTATCATTATTAATATTACTATATAAACTATCATATAATTCAGATCCATTATTTTCTAATTTCATGTTTCTAATATTTGATATATTTGATAATTCTGTTGTAAAATTATCAGATGGATTAATTTTTTCTGATTTTAATAAATCCAAATTTTGATTATTATTTTTATAAAATTCTTTAATCTCATCATCAATTTCTGCATCACTTTTATTTCTATCTATTATTTTCTCTATTTTATTTTCTATATTTTTATTCATTTCATTCATTTGTTCTTTAAATTTATTTTCAATTACTGGATCTATAGGTAAAACAGGTTTTTTTTGTTGTTTAAATTGTGTTTTTAAATCTATGAAATTAGTATTTTCAAAATCAAATTTTAATTTTAATTCATTATATTCATTTCTTAATTTTTCATTTGTTAAAATTGTATATGCATTATTTATTAAATTAAATGTATCATATTTTTCTTTTTTTTCATCTTCTGATATATTTATATCAAATTTATCAGGATGATAAATTAATATCTGTCTTTGATATGCCTTTCTTAATAATGACATATTAAAATTTTCTTTTGTTAGTAAAAAAATATTATATAAATCATATTTAATATAATCATTTAGAGAGAGAGACATAATTATATATTTATTTATTCTCTCTATATTTTAAGTTAAAAAGAATATGGAATCTTTACTATTAAGTATATTAGGTGATATAATTAGATTTGAAGATGGTAAATCATATATTAATCGTCTTCAAATAACAAAAAATAAGAATGGTGAATCATTTAGAGAATATGGTTTATCAGAATCGATAAAAAGATTTTATTATTTTTTATATTTAAATGGTGTCAATCAAGATTTAACAAATAGTAAATATTCATTAAATACTATGTTAATTTTTGGAACTTTAAAAGGAATTATAAATAAAAAAGATGATTTTACAGAAACATGTAAAGAAGAATATAGTAAAATATATAAAAAAAGTAAGACAAGTTTGATTAAAAATTCAATCCCCTTTGATTATTTAAATTCATTTTCAAAATTAGATAATGAAAATTACAAACCAATATATGATATTTCTAAAAATGATTCAAATGTTCTACCAAGAATCATACCCATTGCATTATTATATTCTAAAAAAGATAAAGCGACAAGAAAAATATGTGTTGAAAGTGTGATAAAAAATATATTATTAACACATTACAATGTAAAATGTTATCTCTCTGCGGTAACATTTGCATTATTTATATCATATGGTATTAATAATATTGATGTAAGAAAATGGGCGAATAATATCGTTGATTATTTAAAAAGTAAAGAATTTGAAGATATTATTAAAGATTTAGATTTATATGATGATAATTTTATAATTGAAAAAGAACAATACATAACTATCTGGAATGAATATATATCTCTTTATTTAAAAATTCATTTAGAACTAAAAAATGATTATTATTTTATAAATCAAATATCACCTTTTTTTCGTTTTCAAAGATTATTTACTTTATCTGACAATAATGATATATATGCATATGGTTTAAGAGGAGATGATAGTATTTTAATTGCATATGATTCATTATTATTTTGTACAAGATCATGGGATAAAATAATTTTAATGGGTACTTTGGGTCCTACAAATAATTCAGTAATGGGAACAATATGTGGAGCATTATTTGGTGCAAAATATAAATTTGAATCAGTTTGGATAGATAAACACTTAAAGGCGGATTGGTTCAAAAAAACTTTAAAGTTAGGAAAGAGTTTAGGTTTGTAAAAAATATTTTAATATTAATTTTAAAATATTTTTTTTATAATTATAAGATATATAAGAGAAATGTCTGCATACTCTACAAATGTAACAGATTCTAATAATAACATGAATGGTGGAGCAGGTGTTGTACCCGCCGCTGCTGCTAATCTTAATCTTGTTCAACTAGTAAATGATTTAAATAGTGTAGTTGATACACCAGAATTTAAAAATAATCTTCCAACAACACTTGTTTTTGATAATATTCTATCAACATTAAATTTACAAAATGGTGATTTTGCTAATTTAATACAAGGTGTAGTCAATAATTCTAGAAATAAAAAAGATTATATCGTTCACAATAATGTCCAAATATTAAATGTTCCCCTTGCAAATGAAGTATTAAAAAGAGTTGTCTCTCCTATGTATGCGGCACACATTAATATTCCTATTACAGATGATTTAAAAACAATGTTATCAGACCTCTATAAAACTATCCCTGGTGGTTTAGAAGATGCATACATTGCATCCTTAAATGTCTCCGCTGACGTCGCGGCAAAATGGGATGCCCGTGTCAAAAAAATCCGTGATTCTCTCGCCACTAAAAAACCTGATGCCGGTCAAACAGTATTCTCTGAAAAAAATAAAATAGAAAAACCAAATATGTTATCAGTAACTCGTTTATCTTCAGCGGATCCCGTTTTAAAAGAAGCGGTAGTCCGTTCATTGGATATATCATCACAACGTGTAAATCCTATCGGCGCCTGGTTCAATATTTCAGCAAATCCTCGTAGACAAGCTGGAGGTTCAGTCCGTAACCTTCATGCCCCTCTTTACCCTAAATTAGTCATGAATGGTGGTGCTAACCCATTCGCGGTATTATCAGGTGGTGCCAGCAATCCAGTTGATATGCAAATTAATGTTATTGAAAATAACATCAAGCAACTCAAAGAACAATATAAATCAGTATCTGGTCAAGAATTAAATAATGCAATTGACACCAGTATCACCAATTATGTAGGCAAAGTTAGAGAAGGTCTTAATGGATTACAAAAAGATCTCTCAAATTTAAGAGAAGTTACTGGTTACCTTGCCCAAAACCCACTTGGTGAAGGTTTATCTTTACCCGCGTCACCTGATGAATTAGCATCACTCGCCGAAAAAAGTCGCGCAGTAACTGAAAAATCATTACGTCTTTCAAATCAATTCAAAAAATTATCAGATATCGAACGTGAATTAAAAACAGTAGTCGATCAACTTACACCCAGAAAATAATAAATTAAATATATATTCTAATATTTAATTTATTTTCTATTATTAATACATGAGTATTCAATTTGAATTATATCATAAATTACTAAAAGAATATACTGAAATAAAAAAAAATAATTCTCCAATTACTATAAAAAATATATTATCTAAAAATAATTTAAGAGATCAAATTATTGATAATACAGAAGTAAATCATAAAAATAGATTCAGTGATGAATCAGATTTAGACTTAACTGAATTTTTTGAAGATAATAAAAAAGAAATTATTGAAGATCTAGTAGTAATAGAAAAAGATGATAATCAAATAAATATAAGTGAATTAAAAATAATAAATTCTCCTCAACCACATAATAATATTTCAAAAATAAATTCATTTAATACTTTAAATATAATCAAACCTCCTCCATTATTAACACATAACATATATAGTAAAAAATTAGTAGGTGGTTCAAATCTAGAATTTACAATTAGTATAAAAAAAATAAATGATTTATTGTTTGATAAAAAAAGTTCATTATTGAGATACATTATGGAATATTATTTTAATAATTATTCTCAAAAAATTAATAATACTATAATTCCAAAAATTCTTAGTAATAATGATCTTTTATTAATTATTGCATCAAGTATTTACGTTTTTTTCATCGATAAAAAATACACCAATCTTGACGAAGTAATAAATCCTGAATTTGTAAATTCTATACCAGAACACTTTAAATTTAATTTTTTAGATTTAATTAAGAAAGAATTAAAAAATAATATTAATAATTTTTCAACAGAACAAATTCAAAAATTAATATATTCTTATTATAGTAATTCAAATGATTCTAATATAGATATTCCTAAAGATGATTATAATATTATAATATATAATTCAAATCAAACAGGTGGTAAAAAAATTAATAATATCGACGAAAAAATACAATATAAAATAGATCAATTATCAATAAATTTAAAAAATAAACAAAAAGGAGGTGAATCATATATAACATCGATTATTTACGATATTAATAAATATATTCACAGATTAGATAAAATAAATAGATATCATATGCAAAAAGGTGGTGGTTTAGTACAAGATATTAAAAACGAAAAAACAAAAAAAGACGATGAATTAGAAAGAATTAAAACGGATGCAATAAAAGTAAAAGTTCATAATGAAAAAATGATAGACAAAGCGAATATCTGGGCGGTTGAATTAATAAATCAAGGTGTTGCAATTAAAGAAATAGAAGATAATGAATATGGAATTGCACGTTTTGTATTAACACCATTCAAAGAAGAAGATAAACAAAATCCAGAAATTATCGCCGTTCTAGCATTTATAAATGATACTGCATCCATATTACGTTTTAAAAATGATTATCAAAAAAATGAATTTGCAAATATGATATCCCCTCCAATGCATCTTGGAAATGTTAGACCATCATATATAACAGATAAATTAACTAAATATTATCAAAAAAAATATGAAGAATTACAAAAATTAAAAGATCCAAATTCACAATATGAAGATCTTAAAAAAGAAAATGATATGTTTATTTTTGATAAAATAAAATTATTTTTAGGATTTAGAGGTGGTGATCCAACGAGAGATATGATTTTAGATTCGGATAGACTAAGTAATAATATATATAATACTAATTTTCTTGAACATTGTTTTACATCCAAACAATATGTCAAATTTTTAGATAAAATGAAATCATATTTACAAAACAATGGTAAAACACTTGAATTAAATGAATTAAAAGGATTACGCGAAGAAATTGATCAAGTAAAAAAAATAGAAGAACATTTATTAGAAATAAATAAATTATTAGTAAATTATAAAATAATAACAGATGAATTTCCTGAAAATATTAAAAAAGATATTACATTTCAACACATGAAGAATATATTAAAAAGTAATAACGTATTAATAGATGAATATGGAAATGTAAATTTAAAAACACTTGGTGTTATTAAAAAAATAGAACAATATATTGATTTAAAAGACGATCTTGATTCAAAAATAAACAAAGAGATAAATATATTATATCAACAAAATGGTGGTAGTACACAACATTTTAATAAAAAATATATGGTTAATAATGATTATGAATTTTTTACAACAGATAAATTTCAAAAAGTTTTAGATGAATTAAAGAAAGAAAAATAATTAAAATAAAAATATTTATTTTAATTATCAAAAACTACTCTGGTTCGACCATTTTCTATTCTTAGAACATTATACGATAATCCATAAACGCGCAATCTCGCAGGATTATCATATGATACATTTCGACTTAAAATTAATTGTAACGCAATATTATCAATTCTACTAAAATTACATGATCCCGATGGTTGATATTCTTCTGGAGTGAATGCAAATGAAAAAACCATTACACCAGGTGATGGTGTTCTTTTATGACCACGTAATACTTCCAATAATTCAAAATAATTAGAAGGTCTTAAAGTAATTCTATCTTTACCATTTAAAATTAATTGACCTTGTTGAATAAATGATTTTCCAGATGATAAAATACTATCAGTATAATTAAATTTATCACGTAAACCACCTAAAAGTAATACCTCTGATTGGGTTCTAAAAAATAATTCCTTTGTAGGATGAATAAAACCAAGATTAATTAAATTACCACTATTATATAATGTTTTTTCTGTATCAGATTGTAAATATTCAAACAAAATATTTAATGTCGCACGAGAAAATTTTAGTTTTTCATCATCACTCAAAAAATAATATTCAACATATAATAATGAATTCTTTAATGTTAAATTATTTAAAAAACTTAGTGTCGTTGATTTACTAATATATGTTGTTTCACTTCCTAATACAGTTACTTGATAATTGGTATCTAAACCATATAAATTACTATTTAATCCACCCGATGGAACAAAAGATGTATTATTATTAATTTTAATATATGATAATATTTTTGTTAATGGATCAAATGACATATATTTCATATATATTGTTGAATTTCCCTGTTGTTGATATATATATTCTCCAAAATTATAATTTATTATATTCTTGTCTATTAAAATACTATTTGTTGGCCCATATAATAAACAATCTGTTAATTGATTAAATTCAACATGTACTTTAATATCAGAATGATACATCGCTATAATTGGTAGAGGTAAAAATTCTCTACAAAATGAAAATAATAATGGTATATAAATTATTTTTGATGGTTTTCCTAATGTAAATTCATACATATCTGGGGTATCACCTATCATTTTTGCTATCTTTCTCATATCCGTTAATTCAAACCAAATATTCATCCAATCACCATATTGTCTGTCTATAATTCTTCCTCCAATTTCAAACTCTATAGTATTAATTATAGATAATCCAATTTTTCTACTCCATGCAACATACACATCAACACCACCAAAAGAAGATGGAATTGCAGGTAATTCAACATATAAATATATATTACCAATCATATCACCATTCTTTGATAAAATAGAAGTTACTCTATTACCAAAATTTGGTTTTAAATTAAATAATTGAGGCATTGATTCTCGAGAAAAATTAGAATGTCTTTGATATGATGCATGAAAAAAAGTTATCTCTGGTTTTGACGTGAGATAAAGATCATTTTCTCCAACTGCAACTAACTGTATTTGACCATTCACCATATTATTAATTTATTTTTTTCTTTATCTAAAAAATAAATTAATTAATCTCAAAAGCTAAACCAGCTTGCCCACCCATGATTCTTAATAAATTATAATTTCTTGCAATAATTTTTACATCATAATCACCCGATTCTGTTTCTAATGAAATAAATGCATCTCCTAACTGAGAAAAATTACATGATCCTGATGGTTGATATTCATTTGGATATCTTGCAAACGAATATACATTAATTCCACTTACAGGTATATTATTATATCTCATAAAGTTAATTTTTGTTGTTAAATCTCTTTCTTCTTTAAATCGTTTTTGACCATTCAAGACTAATTCAGATGATAAAATACCAGAATAAGCAGGTAATGGTGCTTTTTTAATATTTCCATTGATATACAATGGAATGTAAGGTAAGGTAGGATATTTTTTATATAATTGTGCATATAATTTTCTAGATAATTGTGTTACAGGATTTACTTCATCATAACGATCATAATTTTTAGGTAGTCTATAAAATTTAGACGTTGTATAATTAAAATATTGTTTATTTATTTTATTTACTTTTGGTGGTGCAACCCAAAATAAATCTTTGACAGGTTGACTTAAATTAATTTTAGTTTGGAATAATTTTCCTGTATGACTATAGTTACGATAATTTTGTTGTTCAATTAAATATTCGTGTTTATTTTGTGCAAATATCTTTCTTTCTTCATTATCTAAATATACATATGTCGTATATAATCTTAATTTAGGTCTACCAGAAGATGTAATTTTGGTTAATGGATCACTAATTATTAAATTTTCTAATTTATCTAATTGTATTGTTAATTTAACATCACTATGTAATAGACTTATCATTGGAATACTCATTCCAGTATTTTGATATCTATTAAAATAAAATTTCAATGGGATCTTAATTTGTCTCTTCGGTTTTACAAAAGATGTAAAATTTGTTAATTCATCTATATTACCAATCATTTTATTATATCCTTTTAGATGACCTACTGGTAAACTAACTTCATTCCAAATATTCATCCAATCAGATGTTATTGTTTCGATATTTACATTATTTATTGTTAAATCATAATATTGTCCGATATAATGACCTAAATCTTCAATCCATGAAAAACGCGGTGATACACTGGTTAATTCACTTACTGTATTAATTTGTTCATTAATTGAATTTTGTTCAGTATAATTTCTAATTTCATCATTATATGCGAGTGTAAAATTTGTTTGAATTGTTGAAATATTTGATATTAATTCATTATTTTGAATTGTTCTTAAACATAATGAATTTTGAATATTAATTAAGGTGTTATTATAAATTGTATTATTATAATATTCAAAGGTATGTGTTTCTGCTATAAATTCAGTAGTAATAAAATTATATTTAAATATGCATGGAACATTAATAACATTGATTTTCTTATTCGCTAATTGAGATATTAAATACGTTATAAATGAATCTAACGTTTGATTTGTTTGAGAAATTGAATTTGATAATGGATCAGTTTGTAAAATTAAATATCCTTCATAATTTGCATATGAATCACCAAATGTTGTAATACTTTTATATTTATATAACCCAAATCTTTCTAAAAAATTTGTTGGTGTTATTTTATTTGGTGGTGTATCAAATGTTGTATATACACCAGTAATATCTGTTACTGGTTTTGTACTATAATTTATTTTTGATACTACATTATTTGAAGATATTTCTGATTTAATTAATTCATCTATATTTATAGTATTATTATTTTCTATTGTAATTGGTGTATTTATTATTTTATTTATTATATTATTGTCATTTTTACTACAAATCATAATATATTTTGTATCTAATGTATCATTACTTGAATAAATAAATGATATATCTATAATACCATCATTATTTGTTGCAAGTGTTAAATAATATGGAGCATTTCCAATTAAATCATTTACAAAATAAATATCAAAATATTTGTTTGTTTTATTATTTATCATTATTTTACATCTAACAATTTCATTCTTTTTAATTGTATTATTTATATTATTTATTATATTTATTAAACAATTAACAGGGTATTCAAGAATATTTATATATCCAATATATATATCCAATTTTGATGAATCTCTAATATAAAAATATATTTTTCCTCTAAAATCAAAATATGTTTTTTCATTTATTTGAATGTATTGACCCAGAATATCATCTTTTTTAACTTTAACCATTTTATAAAATTTTAAATTTTTACTATTTGAATTATTTGCAGTATATACATATAAAAATTCATCATAGATTTTATTATTATCTAATTGAATTATATATCCATTTTCACAAATATAGTCAATTTCTGTTATATTTCTTAATAATTCTTCATTGGTTTCAGTATAATTTTCAATGTTATCTTTTAAGATGACATTTTTTGTTTCATCTAAACATAATAAAAAAAATTTATTATTATTTATTATAAGTTGTGTTGAATTATTAGATTTAATTTCGATTACTGATTTTGGTTTAATTTTTATTTGTCCATTATATCTTATTTTATTATAAATAATTGTAACATTTATTTTTGTAACACCATCTGGAACAATAAATATTTTATTATTTGATTTAATTGATTTATAATTAGGATGCGATGTATATGAAATTAATGGATATCCAAAATTTGGAATTATTGTATTTTCTTGATTTATATTATTAATTCTAATATAGTCACTACTTTTAGCATAATATTTATTTACACCACTTGTTTGAACTCGAACATAATATTCATTTGGAATAAATCGATTGTCTATATCTACATTTAATTCATAATTAGTATAATTATTTTTAGTTATAATTACATTTTCAATAAATATATTATTTAATGATATGTTTACAAGGGAATTTATAAATTTTTCATCAAAATATAATATCATTTTAATTTTGCGAGAATTATCATCCACAATTTTACTTAATATTGTAATATTTCTATTATAATCTATATCAACATTAATATATGATTTTAAATCACACATACTATCATTATTATATACTAATTCTACTGTATATTCATGATTATTAATATCAGGTATAATTATATTTTGATAATATATTTTATCACCCTCAAATAATATATCAGGTGAATAATAAATATTATTATTTAATTCTGAAATTCTAAGATTAAAATATGTATTTAATAATAATCCACATACATTAAATTCAATTAATAATTCTTTATTTCTACTAGTTTGATATGATAATTGATTTGGATTTATAGAAAAATTAATTAATTTATATTCTGTTTTATTTGTAATAAAAATATATTTTGTAGGATCAGATAAATATATATTCGATGTTTCATTAGATTGTAATGCAATATAATATTTATCACCATCTATTTTATAATTTGATTTAAATGTATCATATCTTTGATCATAAAAAATAGATGTATTAAATTTAATTTTATAATTAATTCTATTTATATCATAAAATATTTTATTTGTAACACAATACATTCTTTTTAATTTTGATAAACATGGAATTAAATATACTTTAAAAGATTCTTTATCGTTAAATACTGGAACATTAATATCAAATTCTAATTCATATTCTGTATTATTTAATACATTTAATATTTTTGTTTTTGAATGCGATTTTAAAATTTGTGATTCTCCACCCTCTATTACAATGTTATTAGGAGATAATAAATTAATAGGATAATCAATATAAATATCATTGATATCATCAGATATATATTGATCGTTTTTTGTTTTCCATGTACCTTTATTATAAATTATTGTTGGGGTTATTCTAGGAAACCCACTAAATTTAGAATTAGAGTTAAATATACTTGTATTAATATTTAAAGTATTATCTTGATCATATAGAATATGTTTATTTTCATTATCAGAATATATAATATTTTTCATATCATGAGTAATTTTATTATTATACACTAATTCTAAATTTTTACAATTAGAACCAAATAGATTTATTAATAAATTATCATTATAATCAATATATAATTTATTATTATTTAGTATAAAGTAATCATCTTTTATCAAATTATATTTAATATTACTTCTCATTGAATTAATATTAGATTAAAATATTTATATATGTTTTTATATTTATTAATAATAAAAACATATTTAATTTTCAAATGTATATTTTTCACTTATATAACACTGAGATAGATCAATATTTTCTGTATATGATATGTAAAAATATAAATCGTGTTTAAATATATTTTTAAAAGAAAATGTAATTATATTATCAAAATTATTAAGTAAAGGTATTGTACCAAGACTTGTTAAATTTGTATTTGTCTCTCCGCTATAAATATATAAAGTTGTATAATAATCCGTAATATTTATATTATAATCATTAAGGGTAGTACTTAAATTCCATGAAATTGTTTTATATTGATTATAATAAATAGTATATTCTGGATTAATTGGATCTAAATGTAAATTTAATCTTGGTTCTTCAATAATTGGTTCTAATATTTCAAGATTAATTATACCAGACATATCCTCTTCATTATTTAACGTAATATAATTTTGTGATATTGGAAATAGATATGTAAATTCAGCTTTGTAATTTTCTGTTATTTCATCATAATAAATATTATTTGTTTCTGTTAATAATTCGCTTGTATAGGTATCAAATATATATAATTTATTAATATTAAGAGAACTTGACCAATCACTTGGAAGAACTATAGTTTTATTATTATCTGATGATATATTTAATGTATTTAATGTTCGAATCAATAGAAATTGTCTAAATGTTACACCAGTATTAATTAATACAGAGATAGGTGATGCAAAAACATTAGTACTACATATATAAAAATATTGTGTAGTTGAAGAACTACCAGGATTATATGTAAATGAAATTTCTTGAGAAATATTAATGGTTGATGAAGTTACTAATGTTGTATTTGAACCAGTATTATTATCAGCTCTAAAAATATACCATGTTGATTTATATACACCAAGATTATAATATTCTGGATTTGTTAATGTTACTGTAAATACATTATTCGTATTAAATAATCCAAATGTAGGTGTTATACTCCCAGAAACTACTAGTTTAGGTAAATAATTTGTTAATGGTGTATTGAATACACCACTACCATCTACGGTATCACATACACTTAGATAATAATCTCTACTAATATCAAAATTATATTTAAACGATATTTGATAATTTTCAAAATTATTTTGGATTGAAGTAGTTGGTGTAGATGCTAAATTAACAGGATCACTATATGAATCATTTGAAAATCCAATTAAGTACAAATTTTGTATATTTGATGTAAATGGATTTAAACCAGTATAAGGTAAAGATTTATTATATCTAGAAGTTAATGAATATGGTGTTAATAATGTAGATCCTACATTCGTCCAATCCATACCATTATATGATAACGCCATAACACCATTACCTGTCGCTAACCAATATGAATTATTCCATGATACACAATAACAATCTGATATAAGTGCAGAACCACTGGTGGAAACCGTCCAATTTTTTCCATCTGTACTGTATGCAAGTGATGCAGAAGTACCACCTCCTGCAACCCATATTCCATTACCATATGCAACACATCTACATCTATTTCCAAATAAAATAGATCCTGTAATTGCAGACGACCATGATATACCATTGGATGAAAATGCAAGTTGTTTTGTAGATTCACCACCAGCGACAAATAAATTACTTCCATTCCATGCAATTGATGCACATTTTACATTTAAAATACTATTTCCACTTCCTAATCCAGTATTCCATGATGTACCATTAGTAGAATAAATTATAATTGCACCTGATCCACTAGAACCACCTGCAACCCATAATGAACCATTATATAGAATAGAATTACAACCAGAAGAAAAAAATGAATTACCAATACCAGTCCAAGTAATTCCATCTGGACTACTCGCCAATTGATGAGTTCCAGATCCTCCGGCAATCCATAGCGTCCCACTCCAAGCAAAACACGTACAATTTGTAGTAAAAATACTATTACCACTTGATGATGCAGTCCATATTATTCCATCAGATGAATAGGCAATTCTATTACTAGAAGAGGTTCCTCCCGCTAACCATTGATATCCATTAAATCCAATAGAATAAACAGTACCGCCTGAAAAAATATTATTTCCTGATGTAGAATCAATCCAATTGATACCATTAGGACTGTATGAAATATATTTATTTGCAGAAGTACCACCGATAACTGAAAAATTTTGACCATCTATCCAATTTGTTAATGTTACTGATATTGATTGATAATATGTATCATTATCTGTATATAATGATGACGATGAATTTATTTCTGATAAATAATTAGATGGAAATGGATATCCTGATGTATTTGTTTGAGTCCAATTTGTTCCACTTGAAGAATATATTGAATTAAAAGATCCCCCACCGCTACATATAAAATATTTACCATTCCATATCATTGATGTTGGGTATATTAAACCATTTCCAGATGATGCAGTATTCCATGTAACGCTATTGATTGTTGGTTGAATTGAATAATAAGGATGATTTACTGGTAAAGAAGCTTGTAATCCCCATTTCCAGGCAAGATAACCTTCTACTGTTTGTCTATCATTTGTTGACATACTACCTTGGTAACATAGAATTTCTCTCATTTTACCCATATAATAGTCAGTACTATTATTTACCCTACCAATATTTGCAACTGCTAATTGTTGTAAAAAATTATTCAAATCAGCCCGTGTTTTAATTGAGGTTCCATTTAAATATAATTCTTGATAATATGCAGATGGTGAAGATTTCATAGAATAACACATCATACGTTTTACATTTGTTAAAAATTGTACACCCTGATTTTCTATACGGTAATATGTAGGTCCCGCTTGAAATTCTATATTATTATTATATTTATAGATAAAATTACCATATTGATAATTACCAGTATCTTGTGCTGATCCTAATATTCTACGATTTGACACATTTGATGGATCTTCTATCGTAAAAATTGTAAAATAATTATTATACATCCAAGTCATTTCAGGAACACTATAATATGAACCTGATGAATTTGAAAATTGTAAATATGGTTTTCCATCATTTTGAAATGTTATATCACCACTGCCTCCAGTAGTATCAGAATTATTACCAGATTTATCATACCATGTTGATACTGTAGTTCCTGTTGTAGGGGTAGATCCTGTATTAAGTGGATCTGCCGCATCATGAAATACTTTTAATCCAGATACAATATTTGGGACTATACTTGTATATCCATATCCTAAAGTTAAATTTATACTAGCGACAATCATAATACTATTTACCGCCATCGCTCTTACTTGATCCCCAGTAAATACATTATTTGCAGAAGAAGATAAAGTCCAATTAATTCCATCAGGACTGGTTATAATTGAATATGGATAATCTCCTCCTATATACCATTTAGAATTTTTCCATATAATTACATTGGGAACACTTGGTATAGTTGACGATGTCCAATTTATACCATCATTACTTTGATATATATTATTTCCACCTTCACCTCCTAATAACCAAGATGTTCCATTCCATTTTGAACAATTCGCCCAATAAGTGTAAAAATTATTTCCTAATCCATACCAAGTTATTCCATCAAATGAATATGCTACCTGGTTTATACCATATCCACATGCAATCCACATTAATCCATTTGTAGATATATTTTTAACATTTGTCATAATAGAAGTTCCGTTTAAAGAAGGCGTCCATGTAACACCATCATAACTATAAAATAATGAATTATATTTAACACTTCCCACACCTACACCTAAAACCCACATTGATCCGTTATAAGCTAAACCAGATATTCTACATTCTCCTAGAGTATTATGTTGATTTAATATAACAAAATCAACGCCGTTATAACTATATGCAGTATATGACCAAATATTATTAGTGTCTATACCACCAAATATACAAAAATTTTGCATTGAATTTGTATGGATTGGATTTTTTAAAGTAAAATTTAATTCTGGATTAGTTGTTATTACAATTGGTGATGTAATTTCTAAATTTAATAAGGTATTTGGTATTTTTATGCTTAAATAAAAATATCCATTACTAAATGGATATGTAAATGTTGCAGTATATGGCGCTGGACGAGTAATTGTACCAGTGGTTAATAAATAAGAAGAATTGGAATAATCACTTTTATTTGTTACCCATACATCAAGGGTATTAATATCGGGATATATATTTGCAGACCAATTATTTAATGTTATTGTATATGTATTAGATCCATCATTATAATGATCTAATGATGCGTAAATAAATACTATATTTACTGATGTTGGAATTATTGCTGATACAATATTCCCGGGATAGACACTCATGTCGGATACTTTAAATGTATATGTTCCAACTGGTAATGAAATAGAAAAATCTGCTTGATATGTAATTCCATGATATATAGAATTTGTTGTTGCAATTAAATTATTACTTGTATCAAATATATATAATTTGGTGATATATGATAATAAATTAGACCAACCATTTAAATAAACAGTAAAATTATTATCATCGACGTTATTATATTTATTTAAATCACAACTTATTCCATACGGTATTAATGTTGTATTATAATTATTACTAAAACTTGTAAAATATATTGTATTATCTGATTGACTTGTAGGTGGATTTAAATAATAAGTATGACTTGTTGGTAAATAAGTTTGTAAACCCCATTTCCATGCGAGATATCCTTGCACTTGTTGTATTTGATATTGATTTAAACTTTGTTGATAGTATAAAATCTCTCCATACTTCGCTAATGTACCACCGTTACCTCCATCGTGACCCACAAATATATTACATAATTGTCCATTATCAATAAATTGATTTTTTGTCACACTACCAGATGTTACTCCTGATGAATTTATTTGTTGCATGTACATCTGTCCATTATTATAAGTATATGTAATAAGTGATGGTGTATTAGGAGTGTATTGAATTAATTGCGCATATGGAAATTCTGGAAATGTTGTAACTTCAATATATGATCCAACTTTTCTCATATTTAAACAATTATCAGGACTATTACTCCAATGTGCAAAAAATTGTGCATTGTCACTTACATTATTATTCGTATTTGGTGTCATTATAAGAAAGACTGTAAAATTTATAGTTATTGGAAAATTTGAAGCAGAATATAGACCAGCGTTTACTGAATTTGTAAAATCTATTACTGGTAATCCATTTAATACATTTGTAGTAAATAAAGGTGTTGTATTAACATTTGGATGTGCATTACCATTAAAAAGAGATGTAGGTGTTTGAGTTAAATCACGACCATTACCAGATTTATCATTCCAAACTGATATAGGATTTCCAGGTGTTGGAAATGAAGTTCCTCCATTATTTAATGGATCTGATGCATCATACCATACACCTAAATTAGAAATACTAGTTGGTGTAAAATTACTTGTATTCGTTGGTTTATTTAAATAATATGGATGACTTGTAGGTAAAGAACTTTGTAATCCCCACTTCCATGCAAGATAACCTTCTACTTTTTGTCTATCACTTGTTGTCATATCAGATCTATATGCAAGAATTTCTCTCATTTTACCTACATAGTTATTATAAATTTGATTACCCCCAGAACCATCGGGACTGCCTATACAATTTGGTCCACCTCCTACATATCCAGATGCATTATTTGCAGTAAGAAAATTTCCGTTAAGATACGCACTTTGGCGATATGCTGACGGTGACGATGTAAATGTAAAAGACCATATTTTTGTTGAAATTTCTAATGGTA
>Ga0114962_10001209_pt1 | contig 22509 bp, 8 predicted proteins | sample C_130820_MF_Meta_FD_87017 | JGI IMG/M metagenome (GOLD analysis project Ga0114962, IMG submission 87017) | Freshwater microbial communities from Lake Croche, Canada to study carbon cycling - C_130820_MF_MetaG | ecosystem: Environmental > Aquatic > Freshwater > Lake | place: Lake Croche, Canada... | reverse complement strand
CTAATTGATTATTGGTAGAAGGTATCATAGATGAATTATTAAAATAAACACCCCTTTTTCCATTCACTGGATTTGTTTGAATTGTTGGAGTACCCAATCCATTTACTGTTGTCAATGAATTATTATTATTCGTTGAATCAGTCCATGTTAAAATATTATTTCCGGAAAAAGTAAAATTACTATCACTGTTTGCATCTAAATCCATTTTTAATCCTTCATTTAATAAATCATTAAAATCTGTTACATTGGGTAGTCTATTTGCAAATGCATGTCCTACTGGTAATAAATTTGTTACACCCCATTTATTTGCAAGATATCCTTCCATTAAAATTCTCTTTTGATCACTCATCGCTTCACTAAAGACACACATTTCCGCCAGTGTTCCCACCAATGGTGTGTTATTACCAATATACCATGTTGGAAAATTATTAAAATATGTAGAATCATACGCATTTTGATTTATTTCAACACCATTAAAATATGTCGTTGTTGTAGGAGATGACCCTGTACTAGATACTACAACAGTATAAATTATCCATCCTCTATCCGGTGTACCAATATTACTATACGCTTGTCCAAATGAACTATAGACATTACCGTTAGATGACGTAAATAAATCATTATTACTACCTAAAATTACACTAAAAGGTGAACCACTATTTACGGGGGTATTTGGTAATTTAAATAAAAACATTAATGTAATATCATTATTAAATGCTAATACACTCGTTGAAACAGGACCAACAAATGAACTATAAGATTTAATTGTCATGGTTGAATTAAAAACTAATACTTTTTTACTATTAAATGTATCAACTGTAATAGGAGAACCAGTATTATAAACAGCGATATACTTATTATAGGATGAATCATTCCATTGTGTTATTTGATTGGTATTAATTATTGTATATGAATTGGTATTACTGGCGTCCATCCATAATTGTAATGTATCAAATAATAATGGTGTAAATTCTAATGGTATAATTGATGAATAAGGATGAGATAATGGTAAATATATTTGTAAATTCCATTTATATGCTAGATAACCTTCAATATTATATTTTTGTTCTAATGTTATTGGTTCATTAAAAACTAATATTTCACTAATATTTCCTGCAAAAGTATTTAAAACAGGATTGTAACCAATATATAAATCACTATTACTGATATCATCCCAGTAATTAAATGTATTTTTATAAATTAAATTAAATAAATTTGATTCATTATATGTATAATAATTTGGATCTATATTTGCATAAAAAATATAATTTCCATTCTTTGCAGGATCAATAGATGTAGTGAGAGTGTCTGAATTTGATCCATTTCCAATCCATCTAGTAGTATTATAAACAAAAAATGGTGCTGCATTTGATCCATTATTTTTTCCTATTAATGCTCCAGCAGTATATGGATAGTTACTAGTATAAACAATAAATATTGTCATACCTGTATTAAATGTACCTGTCGGAATTGAAGAGACATAACCACCATTATTTACAATACAAGGCAGATTATTTAAACCATTTACTGAAAATGTTCCTGTAGTTAATGTATTTATTGCAATTGCATCATATCCATTACCACTTTTATCCGACCATGTTAATACAGGATCTGTATTATTTGGTTGATTTAAATAAGAACCTGATACTTCATTGGCGTCTAACCATAAAGTTAATGAAGGTATTGCGTTGGGATTAAAAATACTATTGGTATATGTTGAAATATTTCCAGTTGAAGTAATTGTATAAATAACAGTAATCATTATATTTTTTTTAAATATTTGAATTGCATTATTAACACCAATTACATAGAAATAAATATTACCTGTTGTAATTGGTACTATAAATGATACAGAATAAACATTATTAGAATATTGTATTGATGTATTTGAAATAAATGTTGGTGATGGATCATTACTGTTACCAGAATAATAAATATTAACATTATTTATTTGAAATAATGAAGACCAACCAACTAAGAATAATGTTAATGTTTCACCTGTATTAATCGATGATACATTTGATGTTAATGAAATTTGACTTGATCCATCTGTTATTACTATCGGTGTTGTGATTGATTTATAAATATATGAATATTGATCTGTTATATATAAATAATATGTACCAGTAGTGGGAAATTGTGAAGTAAATGTTAATTTATAATTATTATTTTCATCTTGGGTAATTGGTATGTTTCCAATTACAACTAAATTTGTTTGATCTATAATATTTTGATTATATTGAACATATAAATTAGTAATATTAGGATTGGGAGTCCATCCAGTTAATATAATTTGATATGGTATATCTAAACCGACATACCCATTAACGGGTACTGTAAATGATAGATTTAAATTAGAATATGGATGAGATGTTGGTAAATTAGTTACAAGTGCCCACTTCCATGCAAGATATCCCTCTATATTTTGTCTTTCCGTTGTTGTTAATGTTTTATTAAATATTAATATTTCAGATATATTACCAATAAATCCATTGGTATTTGATGTATTATCTGATACCATACCAATATGAATTTGTGTACCAGAGTCATTATAATTAGTTATACTCGTATTACTTACCACTGTACCATTTACTGATTCATTATATTGTAGGGTTGATGTTCCATTAAAATAAAATATTTTAGAAGTTGTTGAAGTATTAATATTAAATGATGAGGTTATTGTATTTATACCAAAATCTCTATTTTGATTATATACACTAATGGGTTGAGGAAAATTAGAACCTGATTGTGTTCTATTAAATAATGTTAAATTTGTTTTATTAGATGATATATTTTTAAAAACTATAAATACGGATATACCATTATTAAATGTTGTAGAAGGAATACTTGCAATTAAACCATTGTTATTAAAATAAAGAGAACTTTTATTTGATATTCCAGATGTTTTATATAAAATTGGTGTACTGATCGAAGAAAGTGAATAATTCGTATTATTAATTTTATTAATTACTGATGTAACATTTGCATTATTATTTGGTTGATCAAGATATGTTCCATCGATTTCACTTGCATCATATTGAATGATTAAATTACTAACGTTAGATGGATTATAAACTTCAGGGGTAATTTTTAATATTTGCGCTGAAAATGATAAATTTGCATTAATTAATCTTGTATTAACCGTTTGATAGATATTATATGTTCCACTTTGAGGATTATTTACATCAGAAATTACAAAATAATAAGGTCCGATTGTTGGAAAAGTATTGTTAAATACTAAGGTATAAACATTCGAAAGAACAGTAATACTCACAGGTGATGCATTAATTAATGTTAAATTACTGAATGATTGATCAGTAGATGAAAATATATATAATTGTGAAAATCCATATGAATCATTCCAATTTGTTAATGTTATCGTAAATTGATTTTCAACACTTACTGTAAATATAGTTGGAGTAATTGTACCATTAATAGGACCAATCTTACTTGTAATATTATAAAATGGCGATTTTAAAAATCCATTTGAATATATAGTTGTATCTGAAAATCCAACATTAATATTATTATAATCAATTACTTTTGATGATGTAAAACTAAATTGTCCACTATTGTTAATTGAAACAATTTGATCATATGTTGTTGAATTAGTGATTGTTTTTCCTAAAAATACATATAATTGTAATGGTAATACATTCGACCAGGATGTAAATGATCCTGAATATACTGTACTGGTATATGTTTTTAATGGTGTAGGATTAGTCGTAATTGATGATATTTGAATTTGATTTATTATTATTAATTGATTTGCTATTTGTTCACGAATTAAATAAGTATTTGAAATAGATGGATTTGTATCTGAGACGTATATGTTATAAGCACCCGCATTGACTCCAATTGACTGATTAAATGATATTACATAATTTGGATTCACATATGTTATTGATTTTTGACCAAATACTGATACTGGAGTATTTTTATCTGTACCAATATATACATATAATGATGATATACCATAAGATGCATTCCAATTGGATATATTAATATTAATAGGTGAACTTGTATTCTTAATTGCATATAATGTTGTTAATGTTGAATTAACAGAACCATAGGTTGGTGTTAATGTATATTTTTGTGATTCATAATATCCATCACCATACACTGGATTTAAATTATCACTAATATAAACAATAAAATCAGATAAATAATTTTCTGTAAATGAAAATGAAAATGTACCATTACTATTAATAGTAATATAATTAACAATATATTGATTATCATATACAGAATAAAATACAACATACATTTGAATTGTATATGAAGAAGACCAATGTATTAATGTACCATTAAATGTTGTACTGGTGTATGTTTTAAATGGTGTAGGATTTGTTGTTATTGAAGAAATTTGAATTTGAGATAAAATTGTAATTTGTGTAGTAACCGCTTGACGAATTGTAGATAGTCCTGTAACAGTTGGATCAGTATCACTAATATATACTGTATATGTACTAGGTGATAGACTTGATGTAATTGAAAATGTAATTGAATATATAGAATCTTGTAATGATATTGTTTTTAATCCATATGATTCAATGGAAGTATTTATATTAGAACCAACATATACATATAATGAATTAATATTATAAGATGAATTCCAATTTGTTAATGTTAATGTCGTTGATAAAGTTTTACTTTGAATAAAATTTACATTATTAAATGATGCATTTACTGGTCCTATTACTTCAGTTAATGTAAATACTGGAGATTCAATATATCCACTACCATAGGTGGTATTATCAGATAATGATAAAGTAATTCCTGGTAATGTATTATTAGTTATTGTGTATGAAAATGTACCATCATTATTAATAGGAATATATGTCTGTGTAACAACATTACTTGATCGTATTGTTGAATTTAAATAAATATTAGAAGGATAATTACTATACCAATTTGAAGTAGTACCACTTAATATTGTTGAAGTATATGTTTTAAATGGCGATGGTGATGGTGTTATTGTTGAAATTGATATTTGATTATTCACATTAAATGTAGAAATTAATTGATTTACTAATGGTGTTACAATACCATATGGATCTTGATCTGATAAATATATATTATATAAATTTGGTGTTAATGATGTTAACGTATTTGTAAAATTTATTGTAAAATTAACTCCAGATGTAATTGAAAATAAACCATAGGAATATACAGGTGTATTAATATTTGTACCAAGATATATGTATAAATTTGATATGTTATACGATGTATTCCAATTTGTTAATATAAAATTGTAAGATGTTAATTTATTTAAAAGTGCATAACGAGTTGTTGTTAAATTTGTTGATACAGGACCAATAATATTATTTAATGTTATTTGTTGTGTTTCTATATATCCATTTCCATATGTTGCATTATCTGAAATACCAATAGTAATACCAGGTAAAGTATTTATTGTTGCGGTAAATACAAATACACCACTCGAATTAACATTTACAGTAACACTTTGTTTTACATTATTTGATAATGTTATATATTGAACATACATTGTTGAAGGATAAATTGCAGGTAACCAATCATTAATATATCCTGTAAATGTGGTTGATACATATGTTTTAAATGGAGATGGAGATGGGATAATTTGATTTAGTGATATTTGTGAAATAACTGATAATTGATTTGTTAATTGTTGTAATATTTTGTATCCAGTAATATTATAATTTCTATCAGATATATAAACATTATATGATCCAGTTGATAATCCAGTAATTGTTGCGGTAAATCTAATATAATATTGACCTGATATATTTGTAATTGGTTGGAGACCATAATTCCATAATAATTGTCCATCATAAATATATACATATAATTGTGTTATTCCATATGTTATATCCCAATTTGGTAATAAAATCGAATAATTTGTAGGTTTAGTAGTTAATACATAACTTTGAACGTCAAATCTTGCATTAATAGGTCCAATAAATGTATTAAATAATAAAGACTCAGTTTCTAAATATCCACTACCATATGAATTGGAATTTGAAAATGCAATTGAAATATTTGGATATTTTGTTGTTTGTGCTGTAAAAGAAAATGTTCCATCATTATTAATTACAATATATTGATTTACTGGACTACTAGATGTTAATGTTTTATCAATAAATACCCTTAATGATGGTGTAAAATATGTTTTCCAATTATTTAAACTTCCTGTATAAATAGTATTCAAATATGTTTGTATCGGATTTATATTACTTGTTAATGTTTTAATTGATATTTGATTAGAAATATTAACAGTTGGTGTAATTAATTGTTTTAAATATAATCTATTTCTATCTCTGATACATAAATTATATGTTCCTTCTATATATGGAAATGATGTTGAAAATATAAGAGAATATATATTATTTGCAAATGATATATTAAATTCACCTAATGTTATCAAAGATGTATTCGGATCATTTGATAAATACACAACCAATGAACTAATATTATATGAAGCATTCCAATTTGTTAATTGAATATTATAATTTGTTTGTTTATTATTAATAATATATGGTAATTGATTTACTAAAGCATTAACACTACCAATTTGATTCACTAAAAATCCAGCACCATAATTAATTAATCCATTTCCATAAACAGCGGAATCTGATACAAAAATATAAACTGGTGCAAATGAAATAGTATAAAAATTATAATTTAATATCGAATTTTGATCAAATACAATTGGAATACCATCTGTATATATATTAGTAGAATTATTTGTAGTTGATAAAAATATGTATAATAAATTTGGAATATCTTTATAAATATTATAATTTGATGAATAGTTATTTACATGAATTTTAATTAAATTAGTTGTATATGTAATTAATGTATTTGTAACATAATCTGTATAAAATGAAGGAATTACATCAATATAATTAAATGATACAAGATCACCAGGAGGATTTGTAATCTGAACGTTAATTACACCTGAACCATAAATATTTGTTGATGATATTGGAATAAATGTTAAATACACATATTGTTGAGAAATATTTGTAAATGTTGTTGTAAAATATAATACATATTTATTATTTTCTAATACAATTGAATAATTTACATTTGGAAGATTGTTAATTGGTATATAATTGGTATATATATCTGGAAGAGTAAGATCTCTAGTATATATATATAATTTATTAATTCCATTAACACTATAATTAGGTAACCAATTACCTAATGTTACTTTAAATGTTGTTTGTTGATTTTGAATTGCAATATATTGAGTTAAAACACCAGTTACATTCGTAATTTTTGCTGTTACAATTGGATTTGTAATATTTGTTAAAAAATTTACTGGTCTAGACCCGTATGGCACTGTATCTGATATTGGATTATATGTTAAATAAATATAAGTATTGCCAATTTGTTTAAATAACGCGTCAAATGAAAGTGTATATACATTGTTTGATAGAATAATATCTGCATACGCTTGAGGTTGATTAATAATATTAGAATCATTACCTAGATTCAATCCATTAATATTATCCGCTAAATATACATATAATTTATTTATTTGATACAAAGAAGTCCAATTGATTAACGTTAATGTATATGTTTTATTTACACCAAATAATGATACATTACTAGATAATACACATTGTTTTGAAAGAGTGGTTATATCATTGACTACATTTACTGTTTGAGAATGACTTATATTTGGTATTAGTGTAAAAATTTTTGCAGTATCTAAATCTGTAACATTTTGTTTATCACTTACATATATATATACTGATTCAACAATAGGAAATGTTAAAATAGAAACAACTCTATAAGATGGAACATTTGATTGAGGTTCAAAATATTGTTCAATTGAAAATGGACCATCTGCAATCCCAAGATCACCATTTGAATTTTTTAAATTTGTTGCATTTGGATTATCTGCAATAAAGGTGTATAATTCAGAAATATTTAAATTTAATGTCCATCCAAACAATGTTATTTTAATTGTTCTTGGAATTGTTATAATTGCATAATTAGTATCTAAACTACCATCTGATATATTTGATACTGTAATAGGTGTTTGTATATTAACAGCAACAGAACTTGATCCAAAAGGATGAGTACTATCAATTAATGCATTCGTAATTGAAATATAATTTTTACCTGATGTTGAAAATGTTAAATATAATGAACCATTATAATCACCGTTATTAAATATTACTGTCCCAGATCCTAAGAAATTACTTTCAGTTGGGGTATAACCAGAATATACATAATAATATTGACCATAAAATTCAGACCAATTAATTAAAATTAAATTAAATAATGTTCTTGTGTTTAACTGAACACTAACTGGTAATATAACTGCATTTACAATAACAGTTGGATCTGTTTGGGATGAAAAATCATAGTAAATAAAAGATTCAATAAATGTAGGAAAATGAATAAATGTATAATTTGATGAAGTTGGTGTACTATATGTTGATAACACATTAAGACATTTTAAAATATCTTGAATATTTTGATATACAGTAAACATGTTCTCTAATACATTCGTTATATCATATTGATATAATAATTGAGCATATCGTAATTTATTTTCTGTTAAATCATAATCATAACCAAATGGTAGATTATTATAACTGATTGTAAATGGATTACCTGTATAACCTTGAACAACATTCGCAGTAATTGTTTTAGAACCAGTATTAATTAATATATTATATTGTTCATTGATATTAGTAAAATATACATTGTATAATGTTAATGTAACATTGTATTCAGTTTTTTCTATATTTATCGCTTTAAAATTATATTTAGTATTAATTGTATTTTGACTTTTAATATAACCTATTATATAGTCAATAATTGTAGTAAATAAATTTGATGGTATATTTGTTGTATTGGTTGAATAATATGTTAATCCATTGATGATATTTTCACTTTCTGTATTTCTAACCATATATTTTATATTATCGAAGTTTATTTCAGTATAATCAGATATTAATATTTCATTATTTTCTTTCCAATAATCATATGCATTATGAAATTGTACACGTTCTTCAAAATTATTATATCTTCCTATTAAACTTTGTCTTAATGCAAACATTAAACGATAATAATCTGCATAATTGTAATTATTTTTAATAGTAATTAATGAATATTCATTAGGAATTTTAAATTGTTCATATTCTCCTAAATATGTTTCTTGATTTTCATTCACATTAATTGTTATATTTAATAACGAATTTATAAACATATCTAATATATCTGTTAATCTATCTTCACCACTTAATTTATATAATCTAGTGTATAAATCATTATATGTAATTTCATATACAGAATTTTGATAAATAATTTTTTTTGATTTTAATAGTAAAAATAAATATTCAGATATTAAATTAGTTAATCCTTTTTTCCATTCTTTTGCATTAATTATTGATAATGTATTACCCAATGACATTGGTGTTAATTGAAATGAACTTCCAATTAATTCATTTTGATTTAATAAAAAACATTCTGATAATAAATAATAATATATCTTTGTTATTAATGTTGATAATACAACATTACCTTCAATATATCCCTGAACTTGTACACCATTAGGATCAATCATCGTAATAGAACCTTGATAATTATAATCGGATAATACTCCGAGAGTATAAGGGTAACCACCAAAAATTAATCCATTATCATTAAATGCATTTGTAAGAATTGTTCTTTCACTTAAAAATTCAACATATTTATCATTATTTGATAACACTACTGATAATGGTGCATTATCAGATACAAGAGTTAAATCTAGTAATAAATCTTTAATAAATAATAAATTATCAATATGTTTATTAACAAAAAAAGGATGTTGAATACTTTGTAAGTGATCTATTTTTCCTCTAACCGCTATAATATCAATAATATTATCAAATGATGCAATTTCATTGGCGATATCAGGGTATTCTGAAAATGTATTTAAACCAGTAATTTCTCTTATATTTGTTTCTGGATTATCTATATATGTATATGCAGGATCAACAAAAGAATAATAATAATTTCTAAATTGAATTTTTAATAAAAGAAATACATACATAAATATCTTAGGACGATTAATTATATTACCGTTATATAATGTAATAGTACTGGGTACTGATTTATAGGGGTAGAATGCATTATAATTAATTAATAATTGATGAAAATTTGATAAAAAATAATCGACACCTGATGATAAATATTTTAAAAAATAATAACTTACATTTAAATTAGGATTGTCATAATCTGCAATATTTGGTTTGATTGATTTATTACTCAAAAATGAATACAAATAATTTAAATAAAATACAACTGTTTTACTTGCATTTTGAATATTATATAATTCATGATATATTATTGGTATTAAATGATAATCAACATTATTTGAAAATCTAAAAAATTTATCATAAAATGTAACAGAAGTTACATCATTTATAGAATTGTAATCATTTTGTAATTTTTTCTCATCAATTGATATAGTCTCGGTCGAGACTGTTTTCTGACGATAATTTAATATATTTTTAAATAGTTCTTTGAATACAGATACATCTGATTGATAAATTCCCATTATATTATCAATTGTTAATTCAATAAAATCTAATTGAATTAATGTATAATTATTTGTTCTATAAGTATAATCACTTAATAAATTATCCTTTTCATTAAAATATGTTACACTTGTTATAATATTATTAAAATCATTAATCATTTCATGATAATTACTATTTGATAAATATTTAATTAAATTTGAATCTGAAAAATTACGTTGGTTTTTTTGATAAAACATATTCATAAATGAATGTAGTTCATATCCAATTGATGATAAATCTAAAATATTAGATGATAATTGTGTATATTGATTAATTGTTGTAGTTAATCCAGAAATAATTGATGAATACGTATAATTTTGTTCTGTTGCATAATTATTCATATATGTATTCCAAGATTGATGTAATACAAGATCAGTCATTGGTATAGAGGATGTTTTAAATTGAGTTATAATTTGTAAATATTTATCATTATTAGGGTATGGATTATTGATATTAATAGAGTATTTTAATAATGTTAAAAATTCTTGGTAATCTGTAAACCGTTTATTTAAAATTGTTAATATCTCAATTATTTGAATTGGATCATCATTCATATCAAATAAATCTATATTAAATGCATTATATGTATCTATAATACTATATAATCTTTGATCTAATAAATTATATCTTGTTCCAACACTATTTAATCTCCCTTTTTCATCTCTAGTGCCATACGCCATTCTTGTTGCATAAACTGTTTCACCTTTGATTTGATCTGGACGATTATTATATACTGTATTGGTTTCATTTTTAGTATAATATTCTGAAATAAAATTACGACCAGAATAAATAAAAAACATATCATAGAAAATAGATAATGTATTGTAATAATAGAAATAAGGTTGGGATTTTCGTGTAATCCATGCTTCATAACTTTGAATAATATTACCTTCCATATTTGGTAAAAATAATCCAGATTGTTTCGCATAAAAAAATGCAAAATCAGTAGTATTAATATTTGTAGTAATATAATTGTTTATTTTTTGATAAAATGATGTAAGAGTCTTGTTTGGATATTGAGTATCTCTTAAAATACCACCATAACCTGCATAAAATAAATATTTTAAATAATCATAATGAATCGATAAATTAAATACTTTATAATAATCATTGACATGATATCCTGTTGGATATACAATACTGGATGTAAATGTAGAATTTGTAGTATTATTTATTATATATTGATCAGATACAAGAATAATTTTTACTAAATTACCAGATCCATGAATTTTATTAATAATTGGATAATTACTTAAATTTAATGTATTGTTTAATACTAAATTAATTGAATGTTTTATTGATAATTTTGCAATAAAATAAAATATTGATGAAAATTCATTAATCATATTTGATGCTTGATTTAAAAAATTAGTATCAAATGTAGGATTATATTCAGGTAATAATGAATATGATGAATATAATATTTTAAATGTATTCATATCTTGATTGTTTTGAATTATTTTATTATATTCAACATAATAATATGATTGATCTAATTTTGAAAATGTTGTTGTATTCATTATTGATGAAAATGTATTAAATGCAAATTTACTTAATATATCTGGGGATAATTGATATATTGTTTTAAAATATGTATCATCAGTATTAATACTAATATTATAGGAATCATTATATTGTGTATATAATTCAACTAAATATTTGTAAATATAATACATTAATAATCCATCATCTTTTCCAGATAATGCAGTAATATAATTATTTATTGTTGTGGTATTAATTCCTTTTGTTATAAAAATATCATTCCAATATATTTGTGAATAATTATTTTGATCACTAATAACATGTTCTTCTAATTCTGATAAATATCTCATGAATGAAAAATTTGAATTGTCTTTTATTGGAACATAAATTTGATGTTTTGATACTTTATCTAATAAATTATATGAATATTCAATTGGTTCTAATAATAAAGGTAATTGATTGGGATCTATAAAAGATATTGGTCCTTCATTATTATTTCTATAATTATATCCATCTGTTCTTGGATAATTTATATTGTTTACAAAATAAACATATGAATTTTCATTCAAATAATTTTCAGATAATTCTTTGATTTTTTGATATATATTTTGATATATTTGTGTCTGTTTGCTATATACAAATCTTGGATAATATTCATCTGATTTATATTGGATAATATAAGATCCATCTACTAATAATGGTGTTTGATCAATAGTATCTTCTTGATATGTTATATATTTAGTACCACCAATTCTGCTTATTAATTTTCTACTTAATTCATAATTTTTCATATATCCAAATATTGATTCATGTTGAATATTAATATAATCAAGTAATATATTATTACCATATAATTGAGTTGTAATTGGTGTAACACTATTAATAATTGGAATTAAATCATTAGAATAATTATCTAAAAATGATGATAAACTGGATATTGTTATTATACCAGATGTAGTAGATGTTGTATATTCAAAATATGCGTTATTAAAATCAATATACTCTAAATTAAATGAATCTTGAATTTCTAAAATAAATGATGTTTGATCAAATGAGATTGTATTTTCTGAAAATGTAATAAGTAAATTAATTGGTATTACATTAGATACAAAATAATAATCAGAAATATTAGTATTATTAACATCTTGTTTATAATAATTAAAAGATAATTGTGTTAAATCTGTTTTTTGAATTGGTATTAATGATGTTACAAATGATAAGATTGTTTTCCGTCCATTTTGATTATTATATTGTAAATAATTTAATATTTTTATAAAATTATCACTCAAATTATTACTAAGATTTAATATTGAGATTGACCATTGATTAATATAATCATTTGCTAATGTTTGATATTTGTCTAATATATGAGTTGTTAAAAAATTAATATATGATAATTTATCAATATATTGACCATCATTTGTTACATGAGTATTAATTGTTTTTATAATATATTCTTGATATCTAAATATACCATTATCTGTGTTTATAAATGTAGTATCACCTGTACCAAAAAAAGAATATAATCCGTTTGTATTAATATATTTAATTTTAAAATAAATATTATTTAAAAAATCTTGATTTGTTGATGATTTTATAATTGTTTTATTATAAATTTTAGATAAATAATTATATAATACATCATAACTATCATAAATATAATTTTGTGTTGTTGTAGTTAAATCATTAACAGAAGATGATGTTAGTGTAAAATCATCCGAGAATACAATTTCTCTCATTATCTTTTCAGATATTGATTTAATATCTGTATCAATAATGGAAGATATTGTTACATCAGTATAAATATCATTTTTTATTATATTTACAAAATCATTTGTATTGTTAAATGTTGATCCAAATGATGAATTATAATTTGTAAATATTGTATTTGTTGTTATATTAGTATTTGTATTTATTAATAAGGTATCTGATAATAATAATTGATCAATTTCTATTGGAGAAACAGTTAATATATATGATTCATGATTTATAATCTTAAAAATACCATATAACATATTATAATTATTTATTGGTGTTATATTTGCTGGATTAATACCAACAATTATAATATCATTTATTTTAACATCTATTAATCTATCTATTAAAAATTCTGTATAATTATTAATATTATTCTTAATTGATGATATTGTCGCAAAATTAATTGGTTCAACTTGTTTTGTTGTTATTCCATAATAAATATATAATGTTTGGGAATTTGCACTTATTGTATTATTTACTAAATAATGTCTAAAGGGTTCAACAGTTAATCTTATAGGAGATGTATCTTTAACAGATTTAATTGTTAATGCACCAATGATATTATTATTTCTTTTTACTATAATGTAATTTCGGTTGAATATTGAAAAAAAGGATGATGTATAATCATATAAGTTATTTTTATTATTATTAATATTTTCATATGGTAAAAACGTTAAAAAATAATTTGTATCAAATGAAATTGGTAATACTATTTCATATTGATAATCTAATGGATTTATAGTAAAAATACTTTCATAATCAAATACATAATTATTTATTTTTGTTGAATTTGAAATTTGTGTATTCATATTTTCAATAAAAGTATTCATTGCAACAATTTCAGGTCTTTTTAAAATATATTTTTTTATTGTATCTTTGTATATTACCTGCCATTTATCAAAATATACTATATTTAAATTAGGATTAATTGTTTTGATATTTAATAAATTTGCAATAAAAAAATAAAATTCTTTATCTTGAAATGAATAATTTAAATAATCTATATTAATTGTATTGGTTTTAACACCATAAACTAAATCTTTAATTGTATGTAATTTATATTGATTATCAAAAAATTGTGAATTATTTTGTAAAAATTTAGTAAGAGAATATTTTTGTTTTTGTCCTTTTATTAAAAACATTGTTGCATCTAATAATGGAAGCACTAATTGATATTGACCTAATACACTATCTCTAACCAAATATGCTTGAACGCTTGATCCTAATGATAATTTATATAAATTTTCATTATATTGTTGTATGTCATTCATTGTTGTAAATGAATATTGATTTTGTAATGATGCTAAATAATCTTCTCTATTTGTAAAAATATATTCTCCTGATATTTCTGGTAAATCAATAACTAACATAAGATCAGTTAATAAATCACCAATTTTTGGTATTACAGTTTCTATCTTTTTTCCAAAATCACTTAAACTTGTTAAATTTAAAATACTATTTTCTATTGAAAATGGTGTATATCTATGGTACATTGATATAAAAAATGTATAATTTTGATCATTAAATAGAGAATCATTTGAAGTATTTGCAGCTATTTGTAATATACCTCCTCCCATATTAATTACTCTTATAATTATAATAATAATTTGTTTAAATTATTATTATAAATTTATGAACTAAAATATAATGCTCCCATTCCATTTGCTAATCTTAATATATTATATGTTAATCCATAAATAGTTAAACGTGCTTTATTAATATCAGTATTAAGATTATAATTACTCGCATAATTCCAAAATGTATCTGTAAATGATAATGTCATTGATTTATATCTCATTGCAGAATAATTACATGATCCAGACGGTTGATATTCTTCTGGATTAATAGAATAAGAATACATATAAATACCATCACCTGGAATTGATGTATGATGTTTATAAGGTTCAACAGTATTTATAAAATTACCATCTAATGATTTTTGTCTAGGATATGATTCAAATAATAATTCAAATGTATTTAATGGTCCTGTATAATATATTGTTAATATTGCAGTATCTTCTCCTTCATATACACCATCAAATTGAAATTCGTTATTATTTATTGCAACAATTTTATATGTTTCATTATAAAATTTTGTATTAGAAAATGTAATATTTTTTCCAATCATTGTTGAATCAATCGTTAATTGATCTATAAATGCACTATTTAAAATAAATATTGGGACTATATTTGTATTTATTGTTCTATTTGTAATAGTGCCTTCTACAATAATATTTGTAATATATGAATAATTATTATAATTTAATGATTGATCACTTTTTACAAAAAAATATAATGATTTTACTGAATTAAAAAAATCATAGTTTATTGTTTGAGTTTGACTTATAATATCTGTAGTATATTCTTGAACATAATCAATTAAATATTCATGCGCATATGTAGCAAATTTTACTCGTTCATCTTGATCTAAATATATATATTCAGTTAATAATCTTGCATCAACTATACTTACATAATTATCTATATTTATATTACTATTACTTATTAATGGATCTATATTTGCAATATTATATAAATCATTTAATCGAATAGATATTTTAACTTCATGATATCTAAAAAATATAATAGGTAATGCACATTCTAAATATCTATTAAAGAAAAATTGTAATGGTATTAATAATTGATATTGAGGTTTTGCAATATCATTATAGGTTGTTAATATATCAATATTACCTATCATTTTATTATAGGTTGGTAAAATATCAGTAGTTAAAGTTAATTCTGCCCATATATTAAACCAATCTGTATATTGTCTATCTATTTTTTGTCCACCTATTTCTAATTCAATTTGATTCATTAAAAGATGTCCTAATTTTTCTTTCCATCCAAAATAATAATTTGTTTTTGTTCCAAATTCTTTGGTTGCATTATATAATAAATTATCATAGTATTTTGTTAATGATGTAAAAGAATTAAATATGCTTAATGATACTTTACCAGTAACAGGATCAAAAGCATCTGTTTTATTTGTTAATGTATTATATTCTAAAATGTAATCAAAATGTGGACCAAACATACTATAATATATACCAGTACCTTGAATATCTGAATATGATTTTGACGTAGATAATGAGTCTAATATTGCAATTATATCTGAGATATTAAAATTTATATTTGTTTGTTCATCTATAATTTTTCTATAAGTTGGATATAATATATTTAAAAAATTTAAAAATGCAGTATATGTTGTTTGAGCATCACTTCTAGAAATACCAGATATTATATCAGTAGAAATTCTAGGTATACTCACACCAGATAAAGTTACTGCAAAATACATTTTATGAATTAAATCTCCATTTTTAGGTAAGATACATGTTAATGTTTCTCCAAATTCTAATGAACCTGACATTGGAAGGTAAATCATTTCTGTGGCGAAGTTAGTATGACGTTTGTACATTATATCAAAAAATGAAATTTGTGGAAATTCATTAAGAAAATCAACATTTCCTCTAATCTCTAATTTTAAATCACCCTTCATATAGTATCATATTATTTTAATCTTTATAATTTTATAATAATTTATTCTTTAATAAACTATCTTTCTTATTTTTATTAATCATTTTAGATGCATTGTATAATTTTGATTTAATTTTTGATTTTAAATGCTCTTTACTTTCATTATTATTAATTTCATCTTTTGTTGATTCTAATTTTATTTGTAATTTGTCATCAACTTTAAGATCTTTTATTAATGTTGAAACATGTTTTTTATCTACCTGTAATATATTCGACAAAATTTCTTCTTGTGGTTTACTTATCCAATTATCATTGATTAAAACAAGACCTGTTGTACTTCTTAGATTGGATATTAAGAAATTTTGAAATTCAGGATAATTTTTATTACAATGAATAATTTCCGCCGCTACTAATGGATAATATGTTCCTGATGTACATATTTTTATTATTTCTTCTTGAGTCAATCGTGATAGATCTTCTTTGCCTGCAGAGAAGATGTTAATGTTGACGTTGTTATTGGTGGTGTTGTTGGTGATTGTAATATTTTTATTAGATTCAGTTAATTCTTTTAATTCATCCATATTTTTTTGATGTTCTTCTTGTATTTTTTGATTTTGTAATAATAATTCTTTTAATTTTTCCATAATTTGTTCATTTGTAATAATAGTATTTTTTTGTTTCATAATTTTACAACTTTTATTATTTATGTGTATTTTTACATTACTTTTTTGAAAAAATTTTTTAAAACAATACGGACATTCATTATTAATAATTGGAGATTCAACATAACTATTTTCTATTAATTTATTTTCATTATTTTCATTATTTTCATTATTTTCATTATTTTCATTATTTGTATAATCATTATCATTACATGAATTTATTCTTTGTAAATGTTTTGTATAATTATATTTTTTATTAAATATTTTATTGCATTTATTACAAATATATTTCATTATTATTATCAATATATAATTTTAATTATTTATATATATGTGATATATTTAAATATTTGCCATAAATTAATCATTTTTTTGATTTTTTTGCCATAAAAATGCCACAAATTTTTAAATTTTTCAATATAAAAAATTAATATTAATTATAATATTTTTCTAATTAATTTCAATCATAAAAAATATGCCAAAAAAATGCCATAAATTCATCGGATTCATCGGAAAAAAATGATTAGAAATGCCATAAATTTGCCAAAATGCCACAAATTCATCGGAAAAATCAGAAAAAATGATGAGCACATGGCATTTTATTTTATACCATTTTTGGTAACAATTTATTTTATTATTTATATATTCCATATATATTTATAATTATATATTTTTTATTCCCCCTTAATACAGAAAAAAAATAAAGATATATAGAATATAATAATAAAATAATATAAAAATATATAATTCTAATTGTAAAAAAATATATAAAATATAAAAATTAAAAAAGCAGAGAGAGAGAGATTCAAAAATAAAAATAAATTTTTTGAAAAAATAGAAAATTAAATATAGAAAAATTTAATAAAATCAAATAATATTATATGAAATATATATACATAACATTATTATTAATTATAATTTATTATATGAATTCAAGATTATCTTATGAAAAATATAATATAAAAACAAAAATAATATATATTTGTTATCATACTACAAATTGGGAATTAGATTATATTAAATACGATATATGTAAAAATATGGATACTATTTACATAGATGATATTGCAAAAATAGATGATACTTTTTTAAGTAAGAATTATGATTTAATAAATAATAATATTCTAATTTTTTCATCAAATGAGGTAGAATATAATGATATAAATAATATTGTAAATAAATTGAAACCATTAATTATTATCCATTTATCCGATGAAGTTGGAAATAAAAAAGAATATAATACATTGGCCAATAAAACACAACTTTTATTAAGAGAATATAATCATTTTGGTTATGATAATTATAATAATATATATCAAATACCTCTAGGTTATATGCAAAAAATGTTATCAAATACAAATAATTTATCTAGTATAAATCGTAATGATATTAAATCAATAAATGATCGAAAATATATATGGTCATTTATTGGTAATATTAAACAAGATAGACTTGAATTAATAAATTTATTTAAAAATAATTTTAAATCATATTTCTGTGATAGAACAGATCCACAAAATATGTTTAATATATATAATAATTCTATTTTTGTACCAAATGGTAGAGGGAATGTAACATTAGATTGTTTACGATTATATGAAGCATCTTTATCCGGTGCAATACCAATTGTTGTTGGTGATATGGATGAAATTAATATTACATTTAATTATAATAATAATTTACCACCTTTTATTTATGAAAAATCATGGCCAGATGCAATTATTAAATGTAATTATTTATTAAATAACAAAAATGAATTAATTGATAAACAAACTGAAATTCTATTATGGTGGAATAATATAATTAAAGATATACAATATAAGATAGAAAATATAATTAATTCATAAATTTAATCTTTTTTATCAATTTTTTATTAATATATACTATGTCTAATAATAATTCTATAAAAGATCTAAATATTCCAAATAATTGTGTTGCAATTGGACCGGATGCATATTGCGTTGTTGCGGAAAAACCAAATCAAATATCAGATAAATATATATTATCACAAATAGGTTATGATTTATGGAGAAAAAATCCTTCACCTATTACTGCAGAAGATAATAAATTAGTTACTAATGACACATGCATATTAACAAACGGATGCAAGAATACTACATTAAAACCAGGTTGTGTTGCAACATGTATGACTAAAATAAATAATAATGCAGGACCTTGGTCAGAACAAGATAACTTTAATTATATTGGTCAGACCAAAGTCTATGATGGTATAAATTGGACTACAAATACATTAATGCCGTCCCATGAATAATTTATTCTGATTCTGAATATTCGCATGCATCCACCTCTGGGATAATTATAGAGGGAGTTGATATATTCAGTTTATTTATATTAGGATATTCACTCACTTTCGATGATTTATTTATATTTTGATCACTATCGGCAAATATAATTGATGTATATTCCTTTTTATTAAACTCGTTTGAATCAACGCTGGATGATGAATCATTATCTGTATTTAAAGTTTCATCGAAATAAACTGAAATATCAGTCTTATCATCATCATCAAATTCTACATAATAACCTTCTTCTTCTAATTTTATTTCTAATTTTTTTCTATATTTTTTCTTAATTTTTTTAATAATATATTCATTTGCATCTTCAATAATAGATTCATCACGTTTTGAAGAATATGTTATATAAATATTATTCTCATTATCTATTTCAAAAGTATCATTATGTTCTGCATCATATATTTTATCTATGATTGCAAGATATACTCGTTCTACTAATATAAATGTCTTATGGATTATGTATTTTTCTATTCTGTCATTTATTATTTTGGACATTTTATTAATTTATTTATAATCGTTTATGAATATAAATAAAGTTTTTCATTTTTTATTAAATTATGATTATGTACTAGGAAAGTACTGCCAATTTAGGTAATCACAGATTTGTTTCCATGTTGCATCAACTTCTTGGAGTTTTTCTCTATTTTTAAGTAAGGGAAAATAAATAAGATAATCATCTAATTCTAATAATTCAAAGAATTTATGCATTAGATAATTATAATTTAAACAACTCTTTCTATTTTTAGGTTTAAAGATTTCAAAAGGTTCTTGAATTTCTTCAAACATCATATCTATTTTATGTTCCGCTTCACGGGTAATTGTAATTGGTAATTTGCTTGTTAAGAAACATATTATATGAGTAATATGTTCATAATATTTATTATGACCTAACTTTTTGAGAATATCTCTCATTACTTTATGATTGATACTATCGTTATCTAATCTTAATTTTTTAATTTCTTGTTTAATTTCATCATAAATTTCAGTTGGTATATCAATTGTTTCTTTCGCTTGAAATTGATTAATTCTTTCATTTAAGTGATTTTTTCTTTTATATGCGGTATAATTTTTACTTGTTTGTATAGGTTCTTTATAATTTGGTTTGTCAGTATCTAATAAAATTTCATTAGACACACCACATGCAGTACATACAATTAACCCATCATGTTGATGAATAGTCATTTCTGTTTTACATTCTGGACATTCTAAAATTGTATTATGAGATAATTTATTTGTTGTTTGAGTTGTAATTTTTAAATAATCATTTAATAAGGTTGCTTTATTAGATATGACTGGTTTAGTATCATAATAATTAACAAGAATATCAACAGTATTATAAAAATAATCTAATTCTGCAGAATTACTCTCTATATCTTCTATATTTTTTTGAAATATATCATTTTTTTCTTGAAATAATTTTATTTTCATATCATTTTCAATACTTTTTTCTAATCCTTGAATTTTAATAATTTCATTTTTATGTTTTTCTATTTTTGATTTCCATTTATCTACCATTACATGATTATTTTTAAATTTAGACATCATTTTTTGATGACATATATCAACAGTATCTTGAATATTTGCTTGTTTTTTTCTATTTTTATTATTCACAAAAGACGAATATTTGGTTATTTTTTCTTTAAATGTTGACATACTTATAAATATAAAAAATATTTAAGTAGCTAATATAATTCTTAATATGTTAAAATTTAATTATATTCAAATAATAATAGAAAATGTCAATACCTTTAAATCAATTTAGTCTAAAAAATGCATTTAAAAATGCTGTAAATTTAAAATATGGTGCCGGTTCAACAATTGCAAATACTATTAATGATAATTTCTGGGTTAATATTATTTTATATGTTTATGATTATGCACCACTAATAAGTGGTATAGGAGCAGTGTGTCATGCGATGTCAAATATAATATCAGCAGATATATTATCAATTGTTGTTAATAAAAATATAATTTTATTTTTTAATCTTTTAATTGGTTATTGCGGTGCAACTGTAGTTGCAGAATGGTTATTTTTAGATGCATTATTGGATTGGATGATTCCATTTGCAAAAATATTATCAGGTGCTAAATAATAATTTAATAATTAATTATTAAATTATTATTATTTTTTAAAAAAACATTTAGTTTTGAATTAAATATTAATTAATTTGGGGTTAAATCTTAAAAAATTATTTTCTATTTTATAGGTATATATTAAAAAATGATTGGTGGCTTAGTTTAATTCTT
>Ga0114962_10001208_pt1 | contig 22512 bp, 19 predicted proteins | sample C_130820_MF_Meta_FD_87017 | JGI IMG/M metagenome (GOLD analysis project Ga0114962, IMG submission 87017) | Freshwater microbial communities from Lake Croche, Canada to study carbon cycling - C_130820_MF_MetaG | ecosystem: Environmental > Aquatic > Freshwater > Lake | place: Lake Croche, Canada... | reverse complement strand
GTCGCCTCATCCTTGTCATAGCTATCGAGTATCCGTTCTCGGAGATCCAAAGAGAGTGTTCTCATCCACCAACTCTATCTCCCCACATCAAAAACGGCTACACTATTATTTAAGACGCTCTAGAACAATCCAAAGCTCGTTTCTCAAGACCTACTGGACCAGCCGTTCCAGCGAGGGGTCGGGTGGGGCACCGAGTTCAATCGCCTTCGCATAATGCTTCTTGGCCATCATTTTGGCGGGGGGTTTGCCGGTTGCATAAATGACAGCAAGGTTGAAATGAGCATCAGCGTACTGCGGATTGATCTCAATCGCCGTCATGATCTCCTTTTCTCCAGCCTTTCCTTTACCTGAGGCAGCAAGGACGATTCCGAGGTAATTGTGCGCGGTGAAGTCCTGGGGATTGATCGTGGTCGCCTGCTTGAGGACCTTTTCAGCATCATCTAGGCGCTGTTGACGGTAATGAACGATACCCAGGGTGGTTAGCGCGAATGAGCTGTCACCTGCCTTGGCGGCGGCTCGCTTCAAAAAATCCTCGGCCTCGGTCATCTTGCCAAGTTGGAACTCCACAACGCCGATATTTGAAAGGGCAAAGTAATCATTAGGTGAAATTTTCAATGCTTCCTGGAAGGTGTTTTCGGATTGGAGGTAATCCTGCCTGTCAAACTCATCCTTAGCCTTGGCAAGACATTCTTTGAGTTTTCCTTCCCAGGGAATCTCCTGCGTGACTGTATTTGTGGCTATGTTGGTCGAGATACCATTTGTCGACTGAGATGAACTGACATCCGGCGACGGAACCGCACCTTTGCCAACCATACTATCGACAGACTGGTTCGAGGATTGGCTGGAAGGTTGGTTGGTCATCATGACAGCAGCGCCTGATTCGTTAATCTTCTTGGCGAAGATGGATTCCTGAATTTTGCCATTGCCTGATTCAGCCACCGTAAGTTGTCCCTGCTTGAAGAGTAAGCGCTCCTGCGGGGTTAATTCGGCGGATGGAGAGGAAAGCACCACGACCTGGTCGCTCAGTGACTGGGACTGCACATTCAAACGCTTCATTTCATCCTCCAGCAGTCGTCGCGCCTGAGCTCGTCTGGCCTCCTCCTTGACCTCTCTGACAATAATCCCACGCAGAAGGTCGTTTTCCTCCATGAGATTGCCGTCACCTCCCGACTTGCTAAGCTTTTTCTTGTAGCGGGCAAGTTGCGCTTCCTTCTCTTCGAGACGCTCCTTGAGATCGTTGAGTTGCTCGTTGCCGGAACCGCTTTTTTTCTGAAGGGAGAAAAGCTTTATTTTTACATCGGCAAAATCGGATTGAAGTTTTTCCGCCTCGGCTTTGGCATCTGATAGCTCCTTATCCTTCTCTGGGATTGTCTTTGAAAGAGAGGCAAGCTGATCTAGGAGTTTTTTAAGGCGATTATTCCCCTCATCCGTATGTCGTTGGAGTTCGATGTTATTCTGTTTGGCTTGAGCGAGTTCTGCGCGGAGTTTTTCGGCATCTTCCTTTGCATCGGCCAACTCCTGTTCTTTCTTCTGGACCATCTTTTCCTGTTCAGGACGGGTCTTCTTCAGCTCATCGATCTGTTGTTGCGATTTGGCGTATTCTGCGGTGCCGGAGTCGATCTGCTGCTGCAGTTTCTTGATTTGATCCCGCAGCACGTTCTGATCATTACCATGGTCGACAAGCGCAGCCATCTTCTCCATGGCAACCTTGAGTTGATCGTGAAGCGAGGAATTCTGTTTTTCAACCGTCTGCTTGAGGGAGACGGAGTCATCAAGTTTTTTCTGAAGCTCTGATTGGTGACTGTTGGCGGCCTGCACTAATTGGTCGTAGTTTGCTTTGGCTACATTCGAGGCCTTGCTATTCTGATCAAGGCGCTCCTTGAGAGCCTCGATTTCCTTGGCAAGGGGGCCTGTTGTATCGGCCATTTTTTTCAGATCCTCACTCTTCTTCGTGGCATCCTCGAGCTTAGTATTGAGACGCTGACGCTCCTCTTCCAGAACAACTTTGTCAGCTTCATTGGAAGCGGTGATCGCCGAGATTTTCTCTTCTGAAGTCTTTGCTGCTTTGGCTGAGGCATCGGCATCCGCGCGAACCTTGACGATTTCCTGACCTGCAAGATCCGCTTTCTCCCGGAGCTCAAGCATCGTTTTTTTCAACGATTCAGCTTCAGACTCCAGGCCCTTGACTCTAGCTGCATCACGGGCAGCCTCCGTTAACTTTGCAACTTGACCGGAGATTGAATTTCTTTCTTCCTCGAGGGCCTGCAAATCAGCCCTCAAAGCAGCTTCGCGCTTCATGGAATCTGACTGAACTTTTAGGGTTTCTTTCTCGTGAGCTAATAACTTCTCCTTGGAATCTCTGGCATCAGTTTCGATTTTGGCGGTATCAACCTGTAGCTTTTGAAGTTTCTCACGCAATGGAGCAAGTTCGTCCGCCTGCTTGACTGCTGCATTCAACTTCTCGTTGGTGGCTTCCACCTGCTTCTTGAGATCTTCGGTCTTAGTCTCGTAGTCTTTCGTGACTTGGGTGGCGTGGTCGAATTGTTCTTTCATTCCAGCAACTTCCTGCTTCGCTTGATCTAGTTCGGAGCTGAGTTGTTTTAACTTTTGTTCGGCCTCGGACCTGAGAGAGATTTTCAGTCGCGCCTCATCGAGCTGTTTCGCTAGCAGTAAGTTAGCCTCATCCTTCTTTTTTTCCCTGTTCTGGAACTCCTCTTCGAAGGCCGCTTTTTCGGCGACAGTGTCGTCCAATTTCTTTTGAAGCGACTTCAGGTCATTTTCCCAGGAGTTGCGCTTTTGGAGCTTTTCATTGAGTGAGCCAACCTGATCCTTCGTTACCTGCAGTTCCTTCTCCAGCTTAGAACGCTCCTCGACCCACTTAATATTATCAAGGTCCTTGACCCGGTTTTTTTCCGACGACATGGCCGCCTTGGACTCCTTGAGTTCCCCACGAAGAGTCTCGAGCAGACGCTTGAGACGACGGACTTCAGCGGATGAATCTCCTGAAGCCATGCGTGCCTCTCTACTTGATGAATTACCTCCAGGCGGAACAATCGAGATGCTAGGTACTAACCCCTTGGGATCCGGTCCTTTGGCTTCTGGTAAGATCGCCTCGGGCTGTCCCGGGGACTGGTTAATCGGATGAATCGAAGCATCAGTCGAGCTGCCTTCTCCCTGAAGGCGTTCAAGTGCTTCCTGTATCTTCTTCAAACGGTATTCCACGACAGCCTTCTGCCAGGAAGGATCATTCTTCTCGACTTCGAGCAAGAGACTATTTGCAAATCTATATTTTTTTAACGCCTCGGAAGCATTACCATCACGCTCTAGTTTCTCTCCCTGCTGATAAGCCTGATAGGCATTTAGAAACTGTTCGGAGGGGTCCGCGGCCAACAATGCCCCTACTCCACCGGTGAAGAGAAGGAGACAGAGAAGGAGTCGATTCATAACGGTAGACAACGAATTAAGAACTTTACCTGTTTAACTCGGGAAGAGTAAACCTCCCTTTTCTCCAACACACAGACACCTCAGGTCCTTTTTTCCATAGGTCACGAAAATGTCGCAGTTGAGGCATTGACAGAAAGGAGAAGCGACTTCCATGCTCTAGGGTAACCAATCACAAGATCATGGATACTCTGCTCGATCAACCAGTGCTTGTACTCAATAGATTGTGGCAGGCCATCAATACCTGCTCCGCACGCCGTGCCCTCACCCTCCTCTATCAAGGGCATGCTCAGGTTGTAGTAACCGACGGGGAGAAGAATTTTTATGCCCACGACTTTCTGAGCTGGAGAGATTTTTCAATCTCCAATCCTGAGCCCCGGATGCTGCAGACGATCTCTCTCAAAATCCGTGTGCCCCGCATCATCGTTCTCTGCCTCTTCGACCGACTTCCTAAGAAGGAAGTCAAGTTCACACGACTCAACGTCTTCGAGCGTGACAAGAATACCTGCCAGTATTGCGGGGATCTCTTCGACCGCAGCAATCTAAACATCGATCACGTACTGCCTCGAGATCGAGGAGGACAGACGACATGGGAGAATGTTGTCTGCTCCTGCATTACTTGCAATACCCGCAAAGGAAACAGACTTCCTCATGAGGCGCGGATGCAGCTTCTGAGAAAACCGAAGAGACCGAAGTGGCGACCTTTTGTGAACATTACTTTCTCAGGCGGTGTCGATGACAGTTGGAGTCACTTTATCGACCTTGCCTACTGGAACGTCGAGCTGGGCGAGTAGAGTAAGCTGGAATTTTATTAAGGGACCCGCTGAATACAGCGAATAGATCCCATTATGGGATTTAATCAGCATTTTACTATTTCTAAGGAAGCGCTGATTAAATCGCATTGAGGCTGTTGCGGAAAGCCGTAGCGGATGCGAAGCACCGACCGGGCAAGCAATAGGCCGCGGCAAGACGGCTTCGCGCGCGCATCCCCATGCAGGCTGCCGTAACGGATGCGTAGAAACGGCCGGACAAGCAAAGCGCGAAGCCAACACAGCCCGCGGCAAGTTATCTCCGCAACCCTTTGGTCTGAAGTTATTTGGCCGTTTTTCTGCGTTGCTTGCTTGGGCAAGACCACAAGGGTATTGCCTCTGTGCTGCACGCCTTGGAAAACAATCAAATCCTCTTCAGCGGCCATCATGGGATTTATTCAGCGCTTCCCTAGTATTTATGAGCTTCTAGAGCTGGTGACCCCGGGTGGAATCGAACCACCATCTAGAGTTTAGGAAACTCCTATTCTATCCGTTGAACTACGGGGTCTGCTGGATGCCGGATCATTGAGTGAATAACACCCTCTAGGGCTCTAAAGTTAGAGCCATAAGTAGAGTCTATTCCATGAAGGTCGACTTCTTCACGATGTCGTTCATCACAGCCATTTGGCAAGCAATTCTATCGCTCGGCCCTTTCGATCCAGCTCCAGGGAATCGCTCCGTGGGAGAGTGCCCAGTCATGGAACTTCCGCAGCGACCATCCTTTCCTCCCGACTCGGGCTTCCTTGATTCGCTCGAGTTCGAGCCTTCCCAGAAGATAGCTCATCGGAACGGTTGGCTGAGAAGTGTACCAATTTACATCGGCGCGGGCTCGTGCGGGTGTAAATCCAACGCCCTTGACTAGGATCTGGGCGGCCGCCTCATGCGTCAGCTTTCCTGACTGGAGGCCACAGTCGATGATGATGCGGTAGGCTCGCCAGAGGGCGTCATGAAGCTGCTGGAGTCTTGCTAGAGGGGCATGAGGTCCCCTCACCCATCGTTTCTCAATAGCAAGTTTCTCACACCACATGGTCCACCCTTCATAGAAGATCGCATGGGAGCAGATTCTGCGGATAGAGCTCGGATGACGGTTCTGGATAGCAAACTGCAGATGATGGCCCGGATACCCCTCGTGGGCACTTGTCAGCTCAAGACCAAAGTGTTGTCGCTCCTCACGAAGTTTCTCGTCGGGATTCTTTTTTGTCATCCCAAGGTCATTCACCCAGAAAATACCGCGCTGTTGTTTCTCGAAGGGACCAGGTGCGCTATAGGCGGCCGTCGGGAAATGTTCCCTCATGAAGTCTGGCACTGGGGTAACCGTCAGCGTCTCGCCAAGAGGTACCGGATAGAGACCACTCTTCACAACCCTTTGGCGCCATTCCTCGGAGGAACTTGTATAAAGCTCCAAAAGCGGGGCTCCGGGGATCCAGGAATCCCGGGCGGCTTCCAGAATCTGCTTGGCGGTTTTCTTCCCCTTGTCTCCAGATTGCTTGGCTAGCTTTTGAGCTTCATTCTCCAACTCCCCAGAGAGTTCCTGAATCAGGCGATGACCTTCGGCCTCGATTTCCCCAAGGCTCCAGTCGAGCCCTGTCTTCTCGCGAACGAGATACTCGAATCGTTCGCGTCCGATTGCAAAGTCTCCCGGCTTACCAGGCTTCTTGGCGACGATCGCCTTCGCATACTTGGCAAAGGCCTTGGCAGCGGCACTGGAAGTTCGCAGAGTTGCCGTGGGATCAGGTGAGTGTTCCTCAAGCGTCTTTCCAATGATAGTCACGAACTCCTCGGCCCCCTTGCACGACTGAACGGCAAGCTTGGTCCAGAGCGGAACGGGATTTCTGACGGCAGCAGCCCCGGCTTTGAGAAAATCCGGAATGGCTGCAAGCCTTGACTCGATCGCAGGACGCGCCTTCATGAGGTTCTCCGAATGCCGGATGATGAGCTCGAAGACCGCTCCAACGGCACTATCGCAGCACTCCTGGGGATTCGTCCGATAGCGTTCGAGATCCCTGGTCTGGAGCAACTCGGTCCGCAAGAGCGAGAGGAAGCAGCGCCGGTCGAGCCAGTCATCCTTGGCTAGCCCACCTGCAGGAAGCTTCTCCGTTTCGGAAAGAAGATTTTCTAGGAAGCTAATCCTGGCCAATCGAGTCTTCAAATAACTACCGGCAAGCTGAGACTCATACTTTGAAAATCCCAGACCGCTCCCCCACTGAGGAAAGTCGGAACAGGTCCTCTTGATGTAGCGCTCACCGAGAGAGCGGAGTTGAGAGGCATAACGATCGTAAGGGTCGTAAGAGTTTGAAGGGGATTTTTTGATAGCCATGGCTAAGGAATTAGCTCTTTTAACGCTTTCCAGAAGCAAGCATTCATTGATATCCCGAGACTTTTATCACAGCGATTGCCGTTTTCCTCAGGCTCGACTAGAAAAGTAGGATTCATGGCTGATAACCTGACAGAACAACTCCACTCGATAGGAGCCGCAGCGCGCTCTGCCGCTCGCATCCTGGCTGTCACCTCCACGGAAACTAAGAATACGGGACTTCTCACCATGGCACAAAGCCTTCGGGATAAGCAGAGTGCCATCCTGTCGGCCAATATACTGGATCTGGAGGCTGGGAAAAAGAATGGCCTGTCCGATGCGATGCTCGACCGGCTTCGTCTGGATGAGAAACGCCTAGAGGCCCTGGCTTCCGGAATCAGGACTGCTGCCTCTCTTCCCGATCCTGTCGGTCAAGTCTTAAAGCAGTGGAACAAGGAGAACGGACTTACCTTTCGCAAGGTCAGCGTTCCCATCGGCGTCATCGGGATCATCTATGAGTCCCGTCCCAATGTGACGAGTGATGCCGCCGTGCTCTGCCTAAAGGCTGGCAATGCCGTTATCTTGCGAGGAGGCAGCGAAGCAATCCACTCCAACAAGGCAATCGCCTTGGCACTTCAGGCCGGTGCGTCTCAGTCCGGACTCCCTGCCGCTGCCATTCAGCTTGTGCAGGTAACGGACCGCGAAGCTGTCCGCATCCTCTGCGAGATGGACCAGCACCTCGACTGCATGATTCCGAGAGGTGGAAAGGGATTGATCGAGACCGTCTCCCGTCATGCCCGCATGCCCGTGATCAAACACTATGACGGCATCTGCTCAGTCTATGTCGACAAGGCCGCTGACCTAACCATGGCTCGCGAAATCATCATAAACGCCAAGTGCCAGCGTCCCGGCGTGTGCAATGCCGCCGAAACCCTCCTTCTGCACCGGGACATCGCCACCACCTTCCTGTCTGAGGCTGGCAAATCCCTGCTTGAGCTGGGGGTCGAGCTCCGCGGCGATAAGGATACACTTGCCTTGATTCCAGAGTCGTTGACAGCCGCTCATCCCGACCTTCTAAAAGAAGCCACCGAGGTCGACTACCGCACCGAGTTCCTTGCACTGATCCTTGCGGTGAAGGTCATCGATTCCGTGGAGGAAGCGATCGCCCATATCGAGTCTCACGGATCTCACCACAGCGATGCCATCATTACGGCTGATGCCAAGACGGCAGAGAAATTCCTGAAAGGCGTCGATAGCGCCACGGTCTACTGCAATGCCTCCACCCGCTTTACCGACGGCGGGGAGTTCGGATTCGGTTGCGAGATCGGAATAAGTACCGACAAGCTTCATGCTCGCGGCCCGATGGGCCTGGAAGAGCTTACCAGCTATAAGTATCTCATCCTGGGCTCTGGACAGGTCCGCTAATCTACAATCTATGATTACTGTTAGCGTCTACTATAAGGGAAAGGTCCAGAGAGTGGGCTTCCGGGCTTCTGTTCTTTCGCTCGCCAAGGGATATGAGGTGACTGGATGGGTGAAGAACCTTCCCGAAGGCGGCGTCGAGCTTCTGGCCACCGGGGAGAAAACCGAGGTGGAGGAATTCCTTCAAAGCATTCGAGAGAGCCATTTAGCCAGTCATATCGAGACGGAGTCAGTTCTCCCAAAAAAACTGGATGCCGAACTCAAAGGATTCCGTATCATCCCTTAACAAAAATACTATGGAAACGACTACCGAACAGATTCCAGCAGTCAGGATTCGTGAACTCGAAAAAGTCTTTCCTGTTCCCCTGCGTCGTCGGCAGATTGTTGCTCTAAGAGGTCTCTCCCTCGAGATTTCCGCAGGCAGTGTCTATGGGCTTCTCGGCCCAAATGGATCAGGCAAGAGCACGACGTTGAAGATTTTGCTAGGTCTGGTCACGGCCACTTCGGGCACCTCTGAAATCTTCAGCGTTCCGAGTTCACGTGTTACCAGTCGAGTGGATGTCGGGTTTTTGCCAGAAAACCCCTACTTTTATAAATTTCTCACAGGTGCGGAAACCATCGCCTTCTACGGAAAGCTTTGTGGCCTTTTCGGAAAAACGCTCCAAGCTCGCGTGATCGAACTCCTTGATCTTGTCGGCCTCACAGAGGCTGGAGACCGCCGCGTCGGTAGCTATTCGAAGGGCATGCTCCAGCGTATCGGCCTCGCTCAGGCCATGGTCCATGACCCACGTCTTCTGATCCTGGACGAACCGACCGCAGGGGTTGATCCGGCAGGATCACGCCAAATCCGCGACTTGATTCTTCAGCTAAAAGCTCGCGGTAAGACAATCCTCCTGACCTCCCATCTGCTGGAACAGGTACAGGAGGTCTGCGACCGCGTCGGTATCCTGGCGAAGGGGCGTCTCGTGCGCGAAGGATCACTCGATATCCTCACAGGTGTCAGCGGCCAGACGGAATATGTGATTGAAAACTCCTCACCGGAACTTCAGGAGGAGATCGCCAGACTTGCGGCTTCCCAGGGAGCCCGACTCGTCTCCCATCGCCAGCCACAAATGGATCTTGAGACCGTTTTCCTAAAAGCGACGGAGGCAACGGAGGTAACAAAAGAGACGAAGAATTAAGGCGGATAGAATGAAGACTGTTAGACTAGAACGATTTCTTGAACGTGGAATCCACAGAAGGCACTAAAAAGGAAATTGCAGCCAACCCTCTTTTTATCGCAAGGAATCATTTCTAATACTTTTTTATGAGCTGTGCTTCTTGTGGCCAACCCTTCCACCCTTTTATGAAGTTCTGATCTTAGGCCTTCAGTCCCCAGCAAATCTCCCGCATGAACCTCTTTATCACAGGCACTGACACTAATGCAGGGAAGACCTTTGTCACCGAGTTGCTGACGCGAAGCCTCCGCAAAGCTGGATTCGATACCGTAGCCATGAAGCCGATTTCCTGTGGTGAGCCCGAGGATAGTAGGAGGCTACGGGAAGCTGCCGACAACGAGCTCTCCATGAATGAGGTCACTCCCGTTGCCTACGCTGCCCCTCTTGCCCCAATCGAGGCTGCACGACTGGAAGGGCGCTCATTTCATTCCTCAGATGTCCTTCCCGTTTTCGAGCGACTGCATCAAACTCACCGCTCTCTTCTTGTGGAGGGTGTGGGAGGATGGCTGGTTCCCCTTACCCAGGATTACTCGACAGCAGATCTCGCCAAAGCCATTGGATTCCCCGTGCTGCTTGTGGTTCGTAACCGTCTCGGCGCCCTGAATCATACCCTACTCACCCTCGAGTCGATCGTCTCTCATGGACTGACTTGCGAGGGAATCGTCCTGAACAATCACCCGGATGATGTGGGAGATCTGGCCGCAGATGGAAACAGACGGCTATTACCCAAGCTTACAAATATTCCCATCCTATTCGAGATCTCCCCTAGCCAGAGCGATCTCAACATCGCGGTGGCTTAGGGATACAATGCTTCATGACGAAGGATGAAGTTCAGATATTTTGAATACGCTTTACGATCACTCTCACGCTTCCGAGTTGGGATTTTCAATGATTTAATTCTTTCTTCCAGATTTATCATTCGTAACTCAACCATCATCTCTTACCCACCATGCGCTCTTCAGGCCCCCAGATCGTTCTTGTCCGCCATGGTGAAACCGAATGGAGCAAAAACGGTAGACACACCTCCTACAGTGAAATTCCTCTGACATTAGAAGGAGAGCGGCAAGCAGCTGCGCTCAAGCAGAAGCTTTCCACCTGGGACTTCAAGCTAGTCCTCTGCAGCCCGTACAAGAGGGCACGTCGGACCTGTGAACTGGCTGGCCTGCTCGACAAAGCGGAAATCACCGATGATCTTACCGAATGGCATTACGGGGACTACGAGGGGATCACTACCAAGGAAATCCGGGTGAAGGATCCGAACTGGACCGTCTTCACCCAACCGACCCCTAACGGCGACACCGCCGCACAGGTTGCCGAGCGCTGTGATCGGGTCATCACCCGTACCAAGGCAATCGGAGATGATGTCGTCCTCTTCGCCCATGGTCATGTCCTGCGTGTCCTGATCGCGCGATGGCTGGAACTACCACCCATCGAGGGCCGTCATTTTGTGCTCCAGACGGGCATGATCAACATCCTAGGTTATGAGCACGAGTCAACCGTCTTGGTTTCACTCAATGCCGAATCCTTCCGAAACGATCCCCGACGCGACTCACAGCCTCACTCAACAAGGCACTAAGGAGAGGTGCTTTCACCAGGATTAAGGTGTTAGAAAGGGGGGGAAACCCATGCCAGCCGTTTAATCCCCTTTAAGCCTGTGCTTTCTTCCTGATTCCACTACCGTTTTCACACTGTGTTTCAAGTCATCTTCAACCCCGTAAGCGCCTCCGAGATGAGCGCCCTGCCCAAGGACCTTCAGCTCGACCTGCTTGCTGAATTTCAAATTCTACCCGAAGACCTCAACTCTCTGGATGGAGCAAGTTTTAACACGATTCAGCGTGACGGGCGCACACTCCACCGCTTCCGTTGCCGGGATCACCGGATTTATTTCGAGCGCCATGTTGAGGGGGTCTTGATTCACCGTGTCCTCCACAAGAACACCATCCGCGATTTCTTGTTCCGATCGAAGCTCCCGATGAACGACGTTGACGATAATGGAGATCAGGCGGAAACGACCGATCAGTTTTGGAAGATGATCCACGAGTCATCGACCGAAACCATGGACAAAGCCAGATGAGTCTAATGGCCAGTGACGCGAGCGAAGCAGCGCGCTGGGAATTCTTTCCCGTTACAAGAAAGCGTATCTTCCTCGGCCATGCCGGAGTGACAGCCTTGCCTGCCAGCGCGGCTCAGGCAATGAAGAACTACATTGACTCGAGCAGCGAAGATCAGCAGGAGTTCGGAGGTGTACTTAAGGAGGTAGCCCGGACACGGGCGGACTCTGCGGATCTTCTGGGAGTTTCGGCAGAAGAGATCGCGCTACTCGGTCCGACATCTCTCGGACTGAGCCTCTTTGCCAATGGCATCGAATGGAAGAACGGTGACGAGGTCGTGGTTTATGGCGACGACTATCCGGCCAATGTCTATCCTTGGCTGAATCTCCAGAGTCGTGGAGTCATCATTAAGTGGTTAGAAACCGAATCCCTCGGCAGAATCACCCCAGAGAGCGTCGAGGCATCCTTGACTCACGGCACACGACTGGTCGCTCTGGCTTCCTGCCATTTCCAGACAGGATGGAGGATTGATATTCCTACCATCAGCGCCATCCTTCGCAAGCGAGGGATCCTTTTTTCGCTCGATGCCATCCAGACGCTGGGCGCCTTCCCCACCCCGGCAAGTGAGGTCGACTTCCTCTCTGCCGATGCCCACAAATGGCTTCTCGGCCCACTGGCTGCGGGAATCGTCTATGTGGCTCAGGAACACTTCGAGACCTGCCGCCCCACCTTGCTCGGCTCCTGGAATATCAAATCGCCCGACTTCTTGGCTCAGCGAAGGATCGAGTTCGAGGAGGGAGGCCGCCGCTACGAGCCGGGTGTCCTGAATGTCGCTGGCATCTACGGGATGAGAGCCTCGATCAATCTGATTCGCGAGCAGGGAATCCCCGCAATCTCTTCGCTTATCCTAGAGCGTCGAGATCGCCTGGAAGCGGGCCTTGCAGGACTGGGCTTCGAGTTTCTCTCGCCACGGAGCCACGAACCTTTCCGTTCCGGCATCCTCACCACGCGTCATCCTGCAAAAGATCCTGCCGAACTGATCGCGACATTAGAGCGCGCCAGTATCTCAGCCTCTTATCGGAAGACCCGTGACCATGAGTTTTGGCTTCGCTTCAGTCCTCATTTTTACAATACGGTGCAAGAAATCGACCGCGTCCTCGACGTTCTCTCGGAATCCATTAAGTGACAAATCTGGAAATACATGACTTGAAATTCCAGTGCAGCCCCATTTCATGGCTCTCTGAATTTCATTATTCATAATTCATTCCTCATCCATTTTTCTTATGCTTCCCATCGAGCACAACGACCCCATCAACGCATCCATCCTGGCCATCTCCGAGGACAAGATCGCCGGATTCCATGAGGATCCTTTTGCCGTGGTGGCCGAGCAGTCAGGTCAACCTTTGGAGACAGTCCTGACACGCATCCGCGCCATGCTTGAGGCAGGAACCATCCGACGCGTCCGTCAGACCTTGATTGCGAACAATCTTGCCGAGGGTGCCCTCATTGCGTGGCGTGTCCCCGAAGACAGTCTTGAAGCGGCTTTTGAATTCCTCTTCAAGGAGGACCCCTTCTCAGGCCATGTCGTGGTGCGTTCCACGGATGCCCGGATCGAGGGAGGTGCATTCCGTCTCTGGACGACACTCAAGGTTCCGGCTGGATTTTCACTGACAGAGCATTGCGAACTGCTCGTGAAAAAAATCGGTGCTGACGCCTACCGCATCATGCAGGCGAAGGGAATATTCACGCTGGGAGTCGGACATGTCCGCCGCAAGAGCTCCCTTCCCGGAGAGCGCTCCGAGGAACCCGCCACCATGATGAGCCCTGCGGTTGTTTATCTCACGGATCTGGAATGGCGTATCCTGCTGGAGTTGAAGCGCGAGTTCACACCCGATGAAATAACCAGCTTCCCTTGGCTGAGGAGAGCCGAGGCAGCAGGCGTCACAGTTGCTGAATTCTATGATGTCGCTCTTTCCTTCCTGGATCGCAAGTTGCTGGGACGCTTCTCCACCTTCCTAGAACACGTGAAGCCTTCTGCCACCGGAGTGCGCGTCACTCGATTCAACGCCCTCTTTCACTGGGCGGTTCCTCCCGGTCGAGAAGCCGAAGCCGGTGCCGAGATCGGTCGACATGACATCATGACCCACTGTTACTGGCGCGAAGGCGGCCCGGAGTTTAACAATGTGAATATCATGGGCGTGGCGCACGGCACCGACAAGGAACGTGTCCTTGAGCACAAGGCGGCCATGGATCGTCACCTTCAGGAAGCAGGAATCCCGCTCCTCTATACGAATGTCTTCTGGGGTGGACGCAGCGAGATCAAGCCCTCCGAGATCTCACCGCTTATCTACAAAAAATGGCTGAAAAGTATGAATAAAGAATAATGCGGGATGGAAAAGTCATTCCCTTTTTTCATTTTTCCTTTTGCCTTTCGTCACTCTTTCCTGCATTCTTAAGAATTCTTATGAAAGCCGGTCTTCATCCCAACTACAACCCAACGACGATCATCTGCGCCTGCGGCACCGCTTACCAGACCCGCTCGACCCGCGATAATATCAAGATCGGTATCTGCTCTGCATGCCACCCTTACTTCACCGGTGAGCAGAAGTTCATCGACACGGCTGGCCGTATCGAGAAGTTCACGCGCCGCTACGGCAATGTCCGCGCCACTCGCGCGACCAAGCCGAAGCTCTCTTCCAAGGCCTAGCTTCCTACTTCCCGACCGCGAGTCGGGAGGACGATTGGTACCGGAATAGGCCGGTGCCGGGCGGCTTCCGAACGTAACAGGGAGAGCCACGGACATGAATCTGGATTTTAAACCACTGATCGCCAAAAGGCGTCAGCGCTTTGAGGAGCTCGAAAAGGAGATTACTGACCCCTCCCTCTTCGACGATGCCAAGAAGGCCCGCGAGGTGCTGAAGGAGCATGCCCGGGTGAAGGAACTCATTTCTACTTGGGACGAAATGGAGAGCTGCCGTGCCCAGCTTATTGAGAATCAGGAGCTGGCCTCCGGGAATGACGCCGAGATGGCTGACCTGGCCAAGGCCGAGATTGAGGAGATCAATGCCAGGATACCAAAGCTTGAGCAGACCGTTCTTGTGTCACTCCTCCCTCCCCAGCCCGATGATGATCGCGATGCCATCGTCGAAATCCGTGCCGGGGCCGGTGGTTCCGAGGCCGCGATTTTTGCCGGAGATCTCTATCGGATGTACACTCGCTATGCCGAGGCTGCAGGACTCCGCTATGAGCTGATCGAGGCAAGTCCGAATGATGCCGGCGGATTCAAGGAAGTGATTTTTCAGATTTTCGGCACCGATGTCTTCCGCAGGCTCCGCTACGAGAGCGGAGTCCACCGCGTTCAGCGCGTTCCCGCAACCGAGGCTCAGGGACGCATCCACACTTCCACGGCTACCGTGGCCGTCCTTCCTGAGGCCGAGGAGGTCGACTTCGAACTTCGTCCCCAAGATCTCCGCATCGAGGTCTGCCGCGCTGGTGGTCCCGGAGGTCAGGGGGTAAATACCACAGACTCTGCCGTCCAAGTCATGCATATCCCTACAGGCAAGATTGTGCGATGTCAGGATGGCCGCAGCCAACAGAAGAATAAGGAAAAAGCCATCACCATCCTGCGTTCGAGACTCCTTGAAGAGAAGCGCGACGAGGAAGCTCAGAAATACGCCGCCCACCGCAAGAGCCAAATTGGCTCCGGAGGGCGGGAGGAGAAAATCCGCACCTACAACTTCCCGCAGAATCGTCTCACCGAGCACCGCATCGGAGTGACCCTCTACAATCTCGACCGCTTCATGGAGGGAGAGATTGCCGACCTGATCACTGCCATCGGGGCTGCCGACACCCAGCAACGTCTCGAGGCATCGGTCTCCCAATAGGCATGGCGCCCGCCATGATGTCCCTGCTGGAAGTGCTCAAGGGAGCCTCCGAGTTCTTAGGCAAGCAGGGAGTGGAATCTCCCCGACTGAATGCCGAGCACCTGCTCGCCCATGTTCTTGGCCTCAAGCGCATGGATCTCTACCTGCAGTTTGACAGACCTCTCGGTGAGGTTGAGCGTGCTCCATTACGGGATCTCATCCGCAAGCGCGGCACCGGCATTCCTCTCCAGCATCTGCTCGGCACCGTCGAGTTCTGCGGACGAACGTTCAAGAGTGATCACAGGGCCCTGATCCCCCGCCCCGAGACCGAGCAGTTAATCGAGCGCGCCTTGACCTACACCAACCTGAGCTCCAAGAGCTCCTCTATCCTGGATGTCGCCACGGGCAATGGCATCATTGCCCTCACCCTGGCTCTGGAGCGTCCCGATGCCATGATTATTGCCACTGATATCTCCTCCGAAGCCCTTTCGCTAACCCGAGAGAATGCCTCACTCCTCGGAGTTGATCGCATCATCTTTCACGAAGCCGATCTCATCCCTGCATCCTTGGAAAAGGAATCCTTCGATCTGATCACCGCCAATCTCCCCTATATCCCCTCAGCAGAGATCCCGACACTCAGCCGCGAAGTGCACCATGACCCCCTGCTGGCTCTCGACGGTGGCGCTGACGGACTTGATCTTGTTCGCCGACTGGCACCTCTGGCCTACGATCGCCTAAACGCGGGGGGCCATCTACTTCTTGAAATCGGAATCGGTCAGTCGGAAGAGGTCATGACCTGCCTAGCTGGTCATAATTATCGCGACATTAGAGCCCTCTCCGATTACCAAGGAATCCTGCGTTTCATCGAAGGGATGAAGGGCAATTGATAAGGAAGAAAGAAACGCATTATGGATAAGATTCTCGTTCACGGAGGCAGTACCCTTGAGGGTGAAGTCCGTATCGGAGGTTCCAAGAACTCCGCACTTCCAATCTTAGCTGCCGCCCTGCTGACCAAGGAAAAATGCGTCATCGACCGCGTTCCCGACCTGAGCGACATCCACTACATGCTCACTATCCTCAGCAGCCTGGGTGCCGAGGTGGAACGTGCCAGCGGCGTGGTCCAGATCCGTGCCGAGAAAATCATCACGGAGGCCCCCTACGAAATCGTCCGAAAGATGCGCGCCTCAGTCTGCGTCCTCGGCCCGCTGCTTGGCCGTGAAAAATCTGCCAAAGTCTCTCTACCCGGCGGTTGCATTATCGGAGACCGTCCGATCGATCTTCACCTGAAAGGGTTCGTGGCCCTCGGTGCAGAAGTGACCGTCAAGGGTGGCGACATCCTGCTTCATGCAGAGAAACTCAAAGGAGCACGCATTAACCTGCGTGGTCGTCAGGGTCCTACAGTCCTTGGCACCGGGAACATCATGATGGCCGCAGTTCTGGCCGAGGGGACAACCATCATCGAGGGCGCAGCCGAGGAACCAGAGGTTGTTGACCTGGCCAGCTTCCTCACCGCCATGGGAGCCAGGATTTCTGGAGCCGGTTCCCATCATATCGAGATCGAGGGGGTCGCAGAACTACACGGGGCTAATCACACGGTCATCCCGGACCGGATTGAGGCTGGCACATTTCTTGTAGCCGGGGCCATCGCAGGGAAGCGGGTCACCATCACAAGGACCGAACCGAACCATCTAGGAGCTGTGATTCATGCCCTGAAGGATGCAGGATTCGACCTTGCCCTGACGAGCGACACCATAACCATCTCGCCAAACGGCGCGCGCAAACCGCTCCATCTGGAGACTATCCCCTATCCTGGTTTCCCGACCGACATGCAGGCCCAGTTCTGTGCCATGCTTTCTACAATGAAAGGCACTAGCGTCATCACCGAGACTGTTTTCCCCCAGCGCTTCATGCATGTCGCAGAATTGAAACGCATGGGAGCAAACATCGATCTGGCTGACCACCGCGCCACCATTCACGGAGTCGAGCGCCTTAGTGGTGCCCCCGTCATGGCCAGCGATCTGCGCGCCTCGGCCGCCCTTGTCCTTGCTGCCCTACCCGCAGATGGGGTGACCGAGATCAATCGGGTTTATCACATCGACCGCGGCTACGAGGCTATCGACGAAAAGTTGAATGGCCTCGGCGCTCACATCGAACGGGTTAAAGCTTGAGCTAGAGATCTGAACTGGAAACTTGGGATTTCTGGCGCGGTGCGTTCTGTCATTGCTCTCTTACCACTTGCCATCTTCCCTGGCTCTACTCGCAGGTGCAAGGGCGTAGCACAACACCACATTGTGCAGGGTCTAAACCCAAAGCCCCTTCTTCTCAAGAAGTGATCTTTCTGCGTATTATCAAATCTAATGCATAAACTCGTTCTCATCCGCCACGGCGAAAGCACTTGGAACCAAGAAAACCGTTTCACCGGTTGGACCGATGTTGATCTGAATGCCAAGGGCCTGAATGAAGCCAAGGCAGCCGGTCAGCTTCTCAAGAGGGAGGGTTACAAATTCGACCGTTCGTTTGTTTCCGTTCTCAAGCGTGCCCTACGCACCAACTGGATGATTTTGGATGAATTGGATGAGCTATGGATTCCCGTTCAGCTTTCCTGGCGCCTGAATGAGCGTCACTACGGATCCCTACAGGGGCTCAATAAAGCGGAAACCGCTGCGAAGTTCGGCGATGACCAGGTCCATATCTGGCGCCGCAGCTACGATGTGCCGCCGCCGGCTCTGGAAAAGCGCGACGAGAGATTCCCCGGCTATGATCCCCGCTACAAGGATGTGCCCGAGGCGGAACTCCCCCTCACCGAATGCCTCAAGGATACCGTGAATCGCGTTCTACCCTACTGGCACAACGAGATTGCTCCTGCGGTGAAGCGCGGTGAGAAGGTCCTAGTGACCGCCCATGGGAATACCCTCCGCGCCCTCGTGAAGTACTTCGATGATCTCAGCGACGAGGAGGTGCTGGCCCTGAACATCCCGACAGGCATTCCACTTGTCTACGAACTGGATGATAATCTGAAGCCGATCCGCCATTACTATCTCGGCGACCAGGAGGCCATTGCCGCTGCGGCAGCGGCCGTTGCCTCGCAGGGTAAGGCCCAGAAGTAATATCTGATGTCTCTCATCCACGGTCGGAGTCATCGGGCTACATGGATTGCTGATCTGTCGATGGATTTGCCTGTCTCCACCCTCAAAAATCGTAGCGAAGTCGCTGCCGCTGAGACATGGGATCTCACACCTATTTTTCGGGATGATCTGGCCTGGGAGGCCGAGTTCTCGTATCTTGCCTCACGCTACGAAGAGATCAATGCCTTCAAGGGAACCCTAGCAAAAAGCGCGGGGGATCTCGCCTCGGCACTCGCATTTGAATCCTCTCTGGATCGCTCCAGTGAGCGTCTGAACCAATACGCTGGGCTGCGTCTTTCCGAGGACAGTTCAAATAATGATGCCCTCGACCGTGACGGACGCCTTGCCTCACTCTGTGCCAAGATCAACGAGACCAGTTCCTGGATCGCCCCGGAGATCCAAGAAATTCCCGACGCGATATTCGTGGAATTCCTAGCCAATCCCTTGCTTGCCGACTGGCAGATCACCCTGCAGAACCTTCGCCGTCTCAAGCCTCATATTCTGAGTAATAAGGAGGAGCGCCTGATCTCCCTCTCGATGCCGGCCCTCGGAGGGCATCACGAGACCTTCTCCCAACTCACGAATGTCGATATGAATTTCGGCACTGTACACGACGACCGGGGACAGGAGATCGAGCTGACCCAGAGCAGCTTTTCTTCCCTACTCCAGCGCCCCGACCGCATGGTACGCAAGGAGGCCTTCCAGAAGTTCTATAAGGAGTTCACTGCCCACCGCTACACGCTGGCCAGTTCACTCGCCAGCTCGATCAAGGGTGATGTCTTCCTTGCCAAAGCCCGCCATTATTCCTCGGCGCGGGAGGCCTCGCTCTTCGCCGATAATGTCCCGGCCTCCGTCTATGACAGCCTGATTGAGGCTGTCCGCTCACGTCTTCCTGCTCTTCACAAGTATTACGGCCTGCGTCAGCGACTTTTCAATCTCCCGGATCTGCATGTCTACGACACCTATGCCCCACTAGTCTCGGCAGTACAGAGTGATGTCCCGTTCGATCAGGCAATCGACATGGTGGTGAAGTCGCTTCACCCGCTTGGATCGGAATACACACAGACACTTTCCCGAGGTCTCAGCCAGGAGCGATGGTGTGACCGCTATGAGAATAAGGGGAAGCGCAGCGGGGCCTTTTCCTACGGAACCTATCAGGCCCCTCCCTACATCCTAATGAACTACAAGCAGGATGTCTTCTCCGATATCTACACGCTGGCCCATGAGGCGGGTCATTCGATGCACACTTGGTACTCAAGAAGAAACCAGAGTTTTCAGAATTACCACTACCCGATCTTCCTAGCCGAGGTTGCCTCGACCTTCAACGAGATCCTGCTCACCGAGCATCTGCTCTCCCAGACCAAGGAGCTCTCCATGAGGGCCTACCTGATCAATCGTCAGATCGATGACCTCCGTGGCACGCTTTTCCGGCAGACAATGTTTGCGGAATTCGAAAAAATCGCACACGCCGTCGAAGAATCGGGAGCAGCCCTGACACTCGAGAGCTTCCGCAAAATGTACCGCTCGCTCCTGGACACTTACTTCGGAACCGGTGTCGTGATCGACGAGGAGCTGGAACTGGAGTGCCTCCGCATCCCGCATTTCTATAGTGCGTTTTATGTTTACAAGTACGCCACCGGAATCTCGGCCGCGATCACTCTGGCTGATCAGGTTCTCAAAACGGGGAACACAGACCGCTACTTTGGATTCCTGAAGAGTGGCGGCAGCAAGTTCCCGATTGAGACCTTGGCAGAGGCTGGCGTCGACATGCGCTCACTCGAACCGGTTAGTGCGGCACTGGCCCTCTTCGAACGCAGGGTAGCGGAACTCGAGGAGCTTCTAGCAGTTCCCGGCAATACCAACTAATGAACGCGGGATTCATCGACAGGCTTGTCGAGCGAATCAGGTTCGTTGAACCGGCCGATATCGGCCATTACCTCCAGATTCTCTCCAAGGAGAAAGGATTTCTGGAGACCATCTTCAACTCCATTCTTGAAGGTGTCATCGTTACCGACCCTCAGGATCATATCATCTACATGAACAAGGCAGCCTGTACGTTCTTCGGGATGAACGGAGCTGAACATATTGGAAGAAGCTTGGAGGAGGCCATTCCTGGCTTGGAACTTAAGTCGGTGGCGCGTCTCGGAGATGTCCTGAGTCGTGACCTGGAAGTTTTCTATCCGGAACACCGTTTTCTGAACTTTTACGTGAGTCCGCTGATGAGCGATGAGAAAGAGATATCCCAGCGTGAGTTGGTGGGACGCGCCATCATTCTCCGCGATATCACCAAGGAGCGTCTTGAGACTCAGGAGACCATCGAGAGCGAGCGCCTCTCGGCCATGACCCTGCTTGCAGCGGGTGTGGCTCACGAGATAGGAAATCCCCTTAACTCACTCGACATCCAACTCCAACTTCTGGAACGTCGGCTAAAAAAGCCCTCTCTCTCGAAGAATGATCAGCAGCAGCTGGCTGACTCACTCTCACTGGCCCGCGGGGAAGTGAAACGTCTGGACCAGATCATCTCCCAGTTCCTCAAGGCCGTTCGGCCGGCTCCCCTGGAGTATAAGACGACAGATTTCAATGCCCTGATTCTGGAAGCCGTCGAGTTCCTTCGCAATGAAGTGGAGGATCGGGGCATCACGGTGGATCTCTTTCCCGGCAAACATCTCCCCACTGTCTCGCTCGATCCTGATCAATTCCGACAGGCCCTCTACAACGTCATCCGGAACAGCTTCCAGGCCATGGGAAGCAAGGGACATCTTCGCATCGGCACGGCCTGCGACGACTCCCATGTCTGGGTCAGTATCGGTGACACCGGAGGGGGAATCGATCCCGACAATGTTAGCACGATCTTCCAACCCTACTACACCACCAAGGAGAATGGCTCGGGCTTGGGATTGCACATTGTCCAGCGCATCGTCAGGGCTCATGGTGGCGAAATCATGATCCAGAGCGTAATGGGTCAGGGAATGCTCTTCACAATCCGTCTTCCCAGAGATGACCGCCGCGTCCGTTTCCTCCCCCCTATCTCAGAAGAAAAAGATTCAAAGGGATAAAGGGGATGAAGGTCATAATGAGAAATCAGCAATCCAGTCTCTCTTCAATCCACTTGTTTCTTAATCCCTTTAATCCCTGTGAGTTATCTCTAAAACATCACCAACCATCCAATTCATGAGCTTATCACTCCAAGTCGGTGACAAGGCCCCTTCCTTCACCACGAACGCAGTCGGCAATCAATACGGAACAGGGACTCCTCTAAAACTCTCCGATCTCAAGGGGAAGGTCGTAGTCCTCTATTTCTACCCTAAGGATGACACACCTGGCTGCACCACTCAGGCATGCGGAATCCGTGATGAATGGAAAGCCATCGAGTCCACTGAGGCAGCTCTTTTTGGTATCAGTATCGATGCTGTGAAGTCTCATGAGAAGTTCATCACCAAGTTCGATCTCCCCTTTCCCCTGCTAAGCGACACGGATAAATCAATCGTTGAGGCCTATGGTGTCTGGGTGGAGAAGTCGATGTACGGAAAGAAGTACATGGGAACCGAGCGCACCACCTTTGTCATCGACACGAATGGTAAGATCAGCGCCATCTTCCCCAAGGTGAAACCGGCCGAGCACGCCGGTCTTGTGATGAAAGCACTGAAAGAGCTAAGGAATCTAAAGGATTAAAGATTTTCTCATGCTGAAGCGCAGCGGGAGATTCTCATCCACCCTTTTTTAGCAGTCTCCCTTCCGGAGTGAGATGAAGGCAGCGCCCAGATGAGTGATCACCGAGCTTGCCGAGAGTGATTCCTGGGATTCCGTTCCATGGAAGATGGCGATCTCAGCAGCACGCCCGCATAGCCAAGCTCCGAGTGCGGCGGCCTCCCGGCAGGAATGCCCCGAGCCGATCAAGGCTGCACAGACACCCGTCAGGACATCTCCCATCCCTCCGCTTCCCATGCCCGGGTTGCCCGTGCTGTTGAAGATGACTGGAGCTCCTCTCTCCGCAATAATCGTTCTGGCCCCCTTGAGCAGGAGCGTTACCGGATATTTTTGTGTAAAATCCGTTGCCCAATGCCTGCGTGTTCTCCCATCGCAGGGAAAAAGACGCTCCATCTCACCCGGGTGGGGCGTTAGTAGACGGGGAGCAACGCACTGAGAGAGCAGCGAAGGATCGTTAGCAACAGCATTGAGCGCTTCGGCATCGACCACGCAGGGAATCTGGCAGTCACGGACAAGGCCACGCAGCTCCTCGTGATGCTCTGGTCCGAGGCCGGGCCCAAGGGCCAGAACATCCATTTGACTG
>Ga0114962_10001205_pt1 | contig 22523 bp, 17 predicted proteins | sample C_130820_MF_Meta_FD_87017 | JGI IMG/M metagenome (GOLD analysis project Ga0114962, IMG submission 87017) | Freshwater microbial communities from Lake Croche, Canada to study carbon cycling - C_130820_MF_MetaG | ecosystem: Environmental > Aquatic > Freshwater > Lake | place: Lake Croche, Canada... | reverse complement strand
CCTATTGTTAAAAATATAAAAAAAACATATATAGACCAAGATTTAGTTGAAGAAGAAACATATCCTGATATAATTAATATTAAAATAAATGAAGAACTAGGAAGAATTGAAGATATACAAGAAAATTATAAAACAAATAATTTACCAAATGATCAAAATAAGTATTCTGCGTTATATAAAGATTTAAATCCATATTTTACACCATTTGATAATTTAAATGAGGAACAGTTATCTGAAATACTTATTGAAAAACCTACTATGACAGATATAAATGTAATAATTGATAATCTTGGAGATTTTTATTCTACTGTGTTTCGTAATAATTCTTTAAACACAAAACGTTTTTTAATACAAAAATATAATTTAGGTCTCACCAAATTAGATGCAACAAATTTAAAAGGGAATCGTTTAGAAGCTATACGAGTAAATTTAACAGAGCCAGATGATATTTCACTAAAATCTATTATTACACTTCCTGAGCCAGTTATTCGTTTCTCTCAAATTAATCTACCAGGAACAAATATTTTAACAAGAGCTAATCTAAATGAAATTTATCTTAATTATTGGCAACTTTTGAAAAAAAACACATTTGTTGAAACTATTACTGTAGATGAAGTTACTAATGAAATAGATTTTAATGAGCTTAATTTTGTAAATAATATCAAAAATTATGTGCTAAATTTAACACCCGAACAAACAAAAACATTATCAAAACAACAAATTTATGACCAATTTATTGATAAAATAATACCAAAAACCCGTATATTATTTAATTTAATGAAAAAATATATTATTGGAAAACTTTCTATTGTAGATGTTGTTAGTTATTTAGAACCATTTATGGTTTATTCTGATAATTTGACTTATATGCAATATAAAGAAATAATCAGTTTTATTAATGAAAAAATATCTGAATATAACAAAAAATATATTGAACGTTCTTCGTTTTTTATGGTGTTAAAAAATACAAAGTATTCTGACAAACCTATTCCATTTTTAGCATATCCAATTATAAATATACTTGAAACAAAAAATGGTTTAAGAGAAAAAGTATTTAATACTTATGATATTGAATATGAAAACAATTTGTTTTATAACAGTGAAATTCTTAGAAAACTGATAATTAAAGATGAATCGCAATTATATTTTGCTGGTTTATCATTACAAAATATTCCACTTACTTATCCAGAACAATTTACATCATTATTTGAAGTTCAGAGAGATAAAATTAGTGAAGAACTAAAAAAAGAAGATTCTTCAAAAGCTTGTAAAAATTATGTATTTGCTAAAATGTACTACAGTATGGATGAATTATTACAAGATAATGATAAAACAATTTATTTTGACAAAATTTATGATCAAACGAATTATGGTTTAATTGATGATTATGAAAAAGAAATTATGACAAAATCACCAGATGATTTTATGTCTTTTTTAATTAATGAATTAAAGAAAAAATTAAAAATAGATGATGAAGAAGCTGAATATATGTCAGACACTTTGATTTCAGGTTATAAAAAAGTGTTAAATAATCAATATGCGATATTAAATAAAGGCAGAAGTAATGGAGAAGAAGTTCAAGAATATTTTTTACGAAAAAATAATAAGTGGGTGCTTGATTCTGAATTTGATAAAACTGTAAAATCTACAGACTCTAATATTTTATGTAACTTACAAGAAAAATGTATTAGTAATACTGAAAAAAATGCTGATATATATTACTGCGAAACATTAAATTCAAATAAATTAGAATTACAAAAAGACGTATTAAAAGATATTATAAATGAATTTGATAATAAATATTTTGAATCAAAAAAAGAATATGAAGAGTTTTTAAATGTCAAATTTGAATATTTATTACAAAAACTTCCTGTTATTTCAATGATTCAGTATGAAGAAAAAGTTAAATATAATAATGAAAAATATAAATTAGCTTGTGAAGTTGATCTTGAACGTTCTATAATAGTCTCTCCTTTTGCGAAATACAGAGACCTTATTTTGGGTCAAAAAGATTTTGTTAAAAAACAACATGATACTATTCGTTTTGCCGAATTAGTAACTAGACCAGCAGTAGATACTTTAATTGGTCCTTTAGGATTACAAGAATCCAAGTATTGGTTGTATTGTAAAGAAACTAATGTTGAATTATTACCTACTTTCAAAGTTGAACTAGCTAATTATTTTATTAATAATCCTAATACTTATAATGATTATGTTGACTCTATGATTAAAAATATTAAAGCTGTTAAAAGTGATGATGGTGATAAATGGGTAGATATACATACTGGTTACACTATTAAATTTATTGATTTTGATGTAGAAGAAGGTTATGAAGCAGGATTTAAAGTTTCTACTAGGTCTGTTTTAGAGGAAGATCTAGGTAATAAATTAGTAACAGCATCTGAAAAAGATTTAAAATTGGAAACACCAGAAACAAGAATGATTTCTAATATTATAAATACACTTTCAATAGCGATAGGTATCAATATTGATTATCAAAAAGTTTTTATCATAAATAATGTAGTAGAGCTAATATCCACAACTGTGCCTAAAGAAGAAGATTATAAAAAACGGGTTCGTGAAATGGCAAATAAAGGTAAAACCATCTCTAAATACGAAGATTTATACAATAGGTCACTGTTGTATTATACATTTGGAATGTTTTTGATTGCTTTACAAACTAGTATTCCATCTGTTAAATCAAGAAAAACTTTTCCAGGTTGTGTCAAATCATTAAATGGTTATCCATTTGATGGATCAGGTGATTTTTCAAGTTTAAATTACATAGCTTGTATTGCTTATCAAATAAGAAAAAATAATGCGAATCCTTGGTATGTATTAAAAGGTTCAAAAGGTGCGGAAGATATTGCGTCAAAAATAAAAGCTGGTATTGATGAATATGCTCTCAATTTACCAGATGTAAAACGAAAAATAGATGAAAAGATAGATTATTTATTAACAACACCAATAGAGGAAGTGCCTCGTGAATATGATGTTGTGCGTTGGAGTCATTTTTTACCACCTTTAATTCCTTTTAAACTAAAAAATTTGGTAAATATATCACCTGAATTTAAAAGAAGTCTTTTAGAAAATTTAAAATCAGGGTCACATAAACAACAAGAACAATTATTAGTTGTTTATTCAAAAATAATACAATTTTCTTTGGGAATACAAGAAAAAATTTATGAAATAGTAAAATCAAAAGATTTAATTCTAAAAAAAATAAATAATGAATTATTTTTAGAAAATTCTTGTTGTGATGAAAAAAATGGAAATACAACAATTTCTTATTTTGAAAATATGAATTCTGACATTACAGCATATAATGAAATTGTTAAACAGCTTTCAAATATAATAGAAGATGTAATTTCTTATACAAAATCTAGTATTTTATATACAAATGTAAATACTAAAAATATTTATCCTCCTGTTAATAAAGAATTTGGTGAATCTACCATTTATCTTGCGTTTATTAAATTTTGTCATTTTAGAAGTCTTATTCCTATTCCTGTAGATTTATTGCCTTATTGTAATGAAAAACCAGAAAATTTATTAGGTATAAATGAAAGTACTAGTGAAGTTATAAAAAAATTAAAAGAAAATGGTCGTGAATTCAATTTAGCAAACTTTTTAAGAGTATTTCAAATTATTTCAAAAAATAATATTATAAATATTAACATTGATAGACCACTTATAAGTTCATTAAGAAAACTTTTAGAATTAATTGTTGTTTATGAAGAAAAAAAAGATACTGTTATAAGTAGTAATTTACGAGAACTATTGTTGAATTCTATGGATACATTTAGCATTGCTTCAACAACTCAAATAAAAGAAATAAAAGATTTGAATAATTTCTTAATTGAAGAAATTGACATGATGAAACTTGATATAATTGATTTTATAAATAGAAATAAAAGTAAAGATTTAACAAAAAAAGTAATAAATAATATTAAAAAATTTATTAATAGTTTAGCTAACTGGTCTTCAACAGATTCAGAAAGAAATAAAAATAAAAAAATATCAAATGATTCATTGTATAATTTTGTAAATTTTTTTCGTTCTTTTATAAAAAATTTTGTTTTTGTTTTTCCAAATATTATTTTGAATAAAGTAAATTATAAAGAAAATTATATCCCAAAGTATTTAGGTTTATCTAGAAATCATGAAAATAAAATTAAAGACTTTATTTCAGGATACTATGAAAAATTGCGTTTATTTTATGATAATCATGGTTTGATTAATATTTTACAAGAAATTCAAAAAAAGTGTAAAAATTTAGTTGAATTAGCAGAAAATACACCATCTTTTAGTTCTATAAATAACAATGATGAAATTCTTGAACCTATTTTTAATGAAAGAACAAGTAAATTTCTTTATGAATACTATTTTTTATGTATAGTAATGGAATATATAAAATTATCAGATGATGAAAATATGATTGTAAGAGAAGTTATAAAAAATACAGAAATACAAGATATTTTTACTGTAGATTATTTGGAAGAAGTTAATACACAAAATGATATTACTTTAGGAACATTGACAGAATCAGATATAACATTATTAAAAGGTAATAAAAAAGATTTAAAACAAAAAGTGTCAACTTTATTGGTAAATTTTTTTGAAATAATGAGTGAGCAAAAAGAAATAGTAGATATTTCTTATGAAGCAGTTTTAGATAGAGTTTTTAAGTTAAAAGAAAAAGAAAAAGATATGATTACGGATAGACTTAAAAATATGACTGATGAAGTAAGAAATGCGGACACAATTCTTAAAATAAATAAATTAGGTGTATGGAGTAAAGGATTACAAAAAGGTTTGACAACTTATGTAAAAGAAACTTATGATGATGAAAGAGAATTTGTAGAACAAATGTTGAATTATGAAAGAAAAGCTATGAAAAAAGGTCAAGAATTTAATGAAACAAATAAAGATATTATTTTGAATGATTTTATTGAAGATGTAGAGAGAGAAAATGAAATTGAATTGGAAGCTTATGATATTTCTGGATACACAGAAGATTATTTAGATGGAGAATTTGAAGGCGATGAAGTAGAAGATTTAGCTGATTATGATTCGTAAAATTGTTGGTTCTGAATTTAAAAAATTTGTGAATATATATAATATGAATAGAACATATATAAGAGAAAATATAACATTAATATCTATTATTTTGTTTTTATTTTTATTTGGCATAATAGTTTTGACAAAACCAGCCTTTTTATATAACAAAGACGGAAGTATAAGAGAGTTTGGTGTTGGATATAAAAATAAAACAATTTTACCAATATGGTTATTATCTGTAATTTTAGGAATAATAAGTTATTTAATTGTATTATTTTACACCTTAAGTCCGTTCATTACGAAGTTTTCATAAAATATAAAAATTCAAAATAAATTTTATATTTTATCAAGTTAAAAATTATATTCTAACACTATTGTTTTACATTATTGTATACAACTAATTTGTAATAGTATATACCTGACTTGTTGCTTGTTGTTGTGTTGCTTGTGCTTGTTCTTCCTTATCTAAATAAGATTGATAATTTTGTGTCATTTGTTTAGAATTTACAATACAACCACGTGTTGCTAATTTAAGTTGAACAATTGATGTTATCAAAAGTCCTGTATAAATAAACCACATAGCCTCGCCAACATTATCTCTTGTAACAACTAACTCAAATAACTCTGTGCGTTTTTTATCAGTGACAGGACTAGGAGTCTGATACTCGGTTTTCATCAATGGTTTCAAAATATCCCAATATTGAGCAAAATTATTAGGAACAATTTGATTTATTAAAATTGATGTATTACCACATATTTTAATAATAGCATCAGCAGCAAGTTGCATATTTTTTTTTTGTTCTTTTGTGCTTGTACCATCAGCATCTATTTTGTCTTGTATGTCTTTATCTATTAATAATTCAGTTAAAACTTTATTAGCAGCTCCAGCAACATAAAAATATCCAATAACATCTGAAAAAGCAGATTTAAAACCAGGATAAACAATTAAAATAACTATTATCACCCCAAATAATAGTGTCCAAGGAAAAAATGTGAATGTTCCAGCAGCACCTATATTTTCAGTAATGTTACCACCACAAGTTGTAGTTATTATAGAAGCATTAACAATAAACTGTACTACTAAAACTAATAAAAAATAAATACCTAAATATAAAAAATTATTATTAGTATATTTTTTATACTCATCAGCGTTTGTGATTTGACTATAAGATAAAGAAGGTTTAAGAGCCAAATAATAAAATAATGTTGTTAATAAAAAAGTTAGAATATTTAAATATGAACCAACCATATAATATTATGTATAATTTATTTTATAATTTTAATGTTATAATTTATGGATTATCAAGATTATGTAAAACCAGAATTAGTTGAAAACGGTGTAAAATATTTTTTAAATGAAACACTGAAACAATGTAATATATTTAAAACAACCTATAACAATTTTGTATTTAATATGAGTCTTCTAATAATATTTATATTAATTTTAGGATTGATACTTTTGTTAAAATACAAAGGAAAATTAACGCCACTTGAAAAAGCAGAAAAGGAACGAGAAAAAAAACAATACATTTTATCAAAAATAAATAAATTTCAAGAAGCAAAAAGACAAGCTCATCAAGAATTGATAACAGGACTACCAAATTGGGATGCTTCATACTAAATTTGAACATTGTAATAAAATTTTTTGAAAATTTCGTAATTTACAAATAAATAATAAAAATATATTTATATAATGTCAGTAACAGAAGCTATAAATGATTTTTATAAATTAAAAGAAACTTATGAAAATGCTATACAAAAAGATAAAAAAAAAATAATTGATAATAAAATGTTAAGTTGGAATGAAAAACGAAATGAATACAAACAATTAAAACCTAAATGTGTAAACTGCAAACGACCAGTTGGTACATTTTTTTCTTCAAAATTAAATTCTGAAATGGATGTTAGACAATTAAAAGCAATATGTGGTAGTTTAACTGAACCATGTGACTTAAATATTACGATTAATTTGGGTGAGTATTATAATATTATGACCAATGTGAATGATTTAGAAAAAGAACTTAGCGAACAAAAAAATAAAATTATTGATGATAAAAATAAATTACTTTTTGGTTACTTATCTTCACAAGATGTTATTAATAGATTTGATAAAATAAAAGAAAATATTGACACTATAACTTATTTATTAAATATAGATTATGAATTATTATTTAACATATTAGACAATAAAACAAAAAAAGACCAGTTAAATATTTTACAAGAAGAAATTTATATATTAATTGAACAAATTAAAGAGTATATTGCTAATTATAATTCTACCAATGATACACAACAACTAAAAAATGCGGTAGAAATATATGTAAATCAATTAGATTCAAAATTAAAAGATTTACAAAAAGTTAAATATGCTGTAAATATTGTAGAATTTGTTCCTGAACAAAATGTATATAGATTAATTCAAAAAAAATATGGAATTGAACAATTAGAAAATTTTATTGTTGAGTCAACTGTTGAAAAATTTGATATTGGTGTTGTAAGTAAAAGTAAAAGTAAAACTAAAAAATATAGACAAATAGAAGCTCCCAAAAGTAAAACAATGAAAAAACGTAAAAAATTAATTATTGTTGATGAAGAAAGTGTTGAAGAACAAAAAGAACAACAAGAACAAGAAGAAGAATTAGAATCAAATAAACCGAAATTTAATGATGATAAAACTGTTACTTGGGAAAATTCAGACTATCAAAATATATGGAGTAAATTATCTAAAAATTATAAAGAAGTTTTACTTACTGATAAAGAATGGTTACAAGAAACAATGGATAAATATGTAGAGAATAAAAAAAATAAAAAAACAGTTGAGTTTGTAAATCCTAGTAATTTAATAATTCCTCCACAAATTTTAGATGATGGTAGTTATGATTTTGGAAATGATTTTTACAATAATTATTTCAACAGTTTAGAACCTTCTTATAAAAAAACAATGCTAACTTTGTATAGTACAAAAAATGGTGTAAAAGATTATAATATGTTATTAGATAATTTAAGTAGATTATTGAAAGAAAAATTTGATTTACCAAATTTTTTCTAAATTTTAAAAAGTATTTAAATATATAATAAATGATTTTTGATTATATTTCTTTACCAGTATTTTTAATAAGTTTTGCTATAGGATTATTTTTTGTTTATATTTATGGACCAGAAATAAAAACAATTTATATTTATCCCAGTCCTGAAAATGTTAGTAAAATAATTTATAAAGATAAAGCAGAAAACTGTTTTGCTTATCATGAAGTAGAAGTTGAGTGTCCAAAAGATGTTTCTTTAATAAGTTCTATTCCAATTCAATGATAAAATATATATTACACACATATATAAATGGGTTTTCACTTAGGAAAATTTGTTCATACAGAAAATGGAAAATTTATTATGTCAATATTATTAGGTTTTGGTTTAGCTTCTTTATTTAGAACCATTTGTAAAGGAAAAGACTGTGTTATTTTTCATTCAGCATCTTTAGATGAAATTAAAAAAAAAACATATAAATATGATAATAAATGCTATAAATATGAAATTGAAGCATCAAAATGTAATACTGAAAAAAAAATAATAGATTTTTAATTTGCGTAAATATTAAATACAATGAATATTTGTATTTAATATGGAAAATTCTACAAGTATATTAGATTTGCCAACAGGTCCAACAAATGATAACAATATAAAAATAACAGCATTTGAAAATTTAGGAGTTCAAGACAAATCAAATAATAGTAATGATAATAATGGTAATAATCATAATAATGGGGCTTTTAGTTTAGATCAAACTACTATTAATCAAATTGTTAATGGATTACAACAAGCGACTATTTCTGGTGAGACACAATTACCATCTAGAGATATACCAATGATAACAAATAATTTAACAGTTGACCCACAAATTCATCCAAATTATATACCTAAATTACAAAATGACGAAGATTATATTAAAAATTATGATGAGACTACAGACATAATTGATAATTATAATAAAAATGTTAATAGAAATAACTCATTAGATGAATTATATAATGAAATACAAGTACCTATTTTATTAACAATTCTTTATTTTTTATTTCAATTACCAATATTAAAAAGATATTTGTTTTCTTATTTACCAATACTTTTTTCAAAAGATGGAAATTTAAATTTAAATGGTTTTGTATTTACAAGTGTTTTATTTGGTTTTTTGTATTATTTAATAAATAAAGTGAATATTAATTTTGGTAAATTTTAGTTGATACTTATTATACAAAATTTTTGATATAATTATTTTGTAAATTTGTTAATATTTTTTGATATGGAAAATCAATATGTTTTGATATATAAAATTTTTTATATTCTGTTAATATATTATAGACTCGTTTATGATTGCCTTTTTCTATATTTAAATTAATAATATCCTCTACATATAAATTATTTTTATCAATTATATAATAATTATGAATAGAATCTTGATAGTCTCCAATATATAAATTAAAATAATCTTCATAATCATCTATAATAAAAGCAAAAATAGTTTCATTGTGTTGACAATAATTCATATTTAATAATTCAATTGTTTTTTGTATGAGTTTAGGAAGAATAAATAATCCAGTATTTAAATCAATTGTATAAAAAAAAGATGAAACTAACCATTGAGATTTATTAAAAAAATCTGAAAGATTTTCATAATTATTTTTATTCCAAGAATTTATTATTTGAATAGCAAATTTATCTCTAGGATTTTGTGCTATTTCATTCAATTTATCATAAATATTTGGTTGTAAATAATTAGTAGAATTATTGAATGTTTCTGTCAATAAACTTATATTTAACCAACAAAAATGGCTAGTATTAAATATGTTATCTTGAATACATTTTAAAACCATTTCAAATTGACAAAATAAAAGAATATAATATTCTGGAGTAGATGTTATATTTTTAAAATTTTCTATATGATTTCTATATATATAAAAATTAAAATCTTCCAATTTCATTGTAATTATTTTTGTAATATTTTCAAAACCCAATGTTTTTCTAAATTCATAATATTTTTTTGAATATTTTTCTTCACAAAAAATTATGAGTGGTTGTTCAATTAATAATGTTCGGATAGAATTTTGAAAATTGTAATTATTTGTTTTACAACAATCAAATAAACAAGTTATGAAAGTTGTTGTTTTTGAAGTAAAAGTAGTAGATGGTATTTTCAAAATATTATTATTTATATTTGTAAAAATATTTGGTGGTAAAAATTTTTCTGGATTAAAATGTGTTTTAAAACAATTTTTATGAAAAATTTGTTGTTCATTATTTTCATACTCAACCGTGTTATCCTCAATTGCCATTATTGGTGAAAAAAGCATATTATTTCCATCTTTTGTTAAAGTCCAATCGGCTGAAAATGTTATATTTTTATCGTGAATTGATTTAACAGCATAATCTGGTGTATATTTATTTAAAATATATTCTGCGTGACTACGAGACATCATATACATTTGAGTACCCCAAATATTTGTGTTGCATTTATGATAAGACAGTTGTTTTTCATTATCTTCAAAAATAATAGGTAAATTATTATTAGTATTATTAGTATTATTTTCTATTTTATATTCTAAAAGATAACCTAATAATAATACGTCCAAACGTAATATTCTGAAATGTTTAGATATTGTAGGAAGTAAATTTGGTAAATCTTTATTAATATAAATATCGTCTTCACAAAAAATGCCAAATTCTTTATTTGAATTTAAAAATTTAGAAATCATATCAAGGTGACCAAACATACAAGACCAACATTTTTTTTCGTGGTTACAAATGTCATTAGAAATTCTAGGATCATCAAATGTAACTCCTTGATAAAAATTACAATTAATATTTAAACTATTAAATCTTTCTTTAATTGTTTTAGTCCTATTTGGATGAAAATTAAGACAATAAAAAATAATATTATTATTCATACAATTATAATAAAATTATATTTAAGTTTATTTTTGCGATAAAATAAAAAAATTATATAAAATAATGATAAAAAAATACATAAATAAATTAATAGAAAACTTACCTGATAGTATTACAAAAATAAAAATGCCTCAAAAAATAGACTTGGTGTTGGATGGTGGAGCTTTTAATGGAAGTTATCTTTTAGGAGCTATGTATTTTTTAAAAAAAATGGAAAAAAAAAACTATATAAAAATTGAAAGAATATCTGGTTGTAGTATTGGTTCTGTAATTGGTTTTCTTTACTATACTGATAATTTAGATTCATTTAATTCAATATATGAAAAAATAATTATTCATTTAAAATCAAATTATAATTTAGATATTAATATTCATGATTATTTAAGTGAAAAAATTCCAAAAGATATATGTAAAAAAGTATATAAAAAATTATATATTACTTATAATAATGTAAAAACGTGTAAAAAGATTGTAAAAAATACTTACAAAAACCTAGAACAAATTTTTGAAACAATAAAAAGGTCTGTACATTTACCTGTTATGATAGATGGTAATATTTTATATAAAAAAAAATATATGGATGGTTTAAATCCTTACATATTCAATAAAAAACATGATAGAAAAATCTTATTTTTAAATCTTTTATCATTAGATAAATTAACATCAATTATAAATATAAAAAATGAAAATAGCAATATTCATAGAGTTCTCTCGGGTTTATTGGAAATACATAATTTTTTTATAAAAAGTTCAGAAACACAAATGTGTAGTTATGTAAATGATTGGTGTATAAAAAATAAAATAGTTTTAATATTCCGTAAAATATTTGAAATAGTTATAATAAAAATAGTTTATTCATTTTATTTTTTAGAAAAATTAATGCCATTAGGATATAAAAAAAATATGTTTTTTTCAATTTTATCTAATTTATTTCATGATATTTGTAAAAAATTACTTGAAAATTATTGTTTTTAGACTAAAAATTATGTGATGTTTTACTTTTACAAAAATAAAAAAAAGTAAGACTATTGTAAATAAAATATTATTTGTAATAAATATTTTGTTTGTTTCTACGTGTTTTATTATAAGGATTAAAACTATTAATATTTTTTCTATTTTTTATTTTTGTTTGTTTTTTAATAAAAGTTTTTTTTTTATCAGAAGGACTATAATTATAAAACCATCTATTATATTCGGGTGTTCCACGTAAATTTTTTAATTCATTAAATTTATGAGCTTTTACGGAACGCATTTCTTCTTGTGACATTTGATGACCAAAACAATTTATACTAAATCTTTTTAACAAACCTTTTTGTTCCAATCTATTTTTTTGTTGTACATCATATAAAAATTTAGACATACATAAAATTCTATCTGTAAATTCCTTAAAATATGGTCTATCAGCATATAAAAATGCCAAATAAAAACTAAGCATAGTATCAATAGTAGCTATTTTTACTTTTTGTTTATTAATTATTATAACATTATAACTATGACACGCAATAGGTTTATAAACAAATGCGATAGTATCTTTACCAACTTTAATTTCATAATGTTCTGGAATAATTTCTCCAATAGACTCGTGATAAATAATTTTAGTATTACTAATTCCTATATCTTTTAATCGTTCTACTACAATTTCTGCTGTTGTTTCTGGTTCATGTGCGATAACATCAAAATCAGCAATTTTTTGTAATTTTTTTTGTAAATTTTTTGGCATATATTTTGAATAAAGTGAAATAGCATATCCTCCAAAAAAAACGACACCTTGATTTACTAATGTAGTTCTTACATTATCATAAATTAAAAATTCTTTATTTTTTAATAAAGTGTCAGACATTTCTCTCTGAAAATCAACTTGTTCGCAATTTAAATCAGTAATAGGATAATTTTTATTTAGTAAAGCTAATCTTTTAGATACTTTTTCCCATCGGTCTGTATCTCCTGCGGGTCTAGATAATTCCAAAAACATTGACATACGTAAAAAATTTGGTGGAGCATAATGAATTCCAGCAACCCGTAATGATTGTTTTTTAAGAATATAAAAAATATCTTTTGGTAAAGTTGTAATATCAGCTACAGGTATAAAATTAACAAATACTTTGTATGTTCCTTCATGTTGAGCTGATTTACTTTGAACATCATAATATCCATTTTTATAATATATATCTGCTAACTCTGTAGAATCTTTTACACCATCTGTAGTAAAAAAATCATAATCTGCTATTTCAACTTCTTTGTTATAAAATTTGTCATCTTCTGGTAAAATATTATTAATAGCAGTGCCACCATAACAAATTAAATTTTTGCGTTTAATAAAATCTTCTACAATTCTAATAATTTTTTTTATTTCTTCAGAAGAAACTACTCTTTTAGCAATTTTTTCTTGTGCTTGGTCTACTTGCATACGTAAAATTGCTAATTCACATTCTTGAAAAGATAATTTTTTATCGCAACGAACTGTATTATTTTTCATAGTTATATACTATTGAGATTATAACTATAACAATAAAATTTTTTTATACCTTAAAGTTTAGAATTTGTAATTTAGAAATTAAATGAGTAATAATCTGTTGTAACATTTCTAGTAGCATAAGAATATGCTGGATTTTGTGGTGTTGGGTCTGGTATAGTAACAAGAGAATATCTTAATCTTGCGGGTTTTAAACAAAAAGCATAACCACAATTATCAAAAAATAATGCGTTTTCTTCTAAATTATTATCAACATATTGATAACGCATAGCTACCATTTGACAACCAGTTTCTCTACATAAAATACCACTAGGGTTGGGTGGATTAATTCCACTATCAGGAAAAACAATGGTCATACATTTTTTATTGTATTCTTGAAGTTCATTAATATCAGGTGTATTTTTAACATCATAATATTTATAACCTCTCATAAAAATGGAGTTACTTGTTAAATTAATATATTCAAGTAAATCTTTATTTTCTAAATAAGAATTATTATTTTTATCTACAATGAGAATAACTTTACCCATAAAATTTACTAAAGGTTGATTGCCAATATTGTGACCAGAATTTTCATAACTATAATCTTTCCCAAGCATAATATTTGTATATGATTTAAATATATTTGCTAAATTAGTATACATAGTTTGGTTTGTACTTTTAATTCGTAAATGTATTATTAAAGGGTCATTTGGATTAGGAACGTTTCCGCCACTAAATGCGTAACTATTAATGATTTTCATGACATCTGAAAATGTTACATAATTATATGTTTCTTTAATAAAATAACTATCTGTTGTGCTTGTAGATACAACAGGAGTATTATTAATATTATAAATTTCAAAATCTAGACACCTAACACCTTGTTTTAAAACAGCTTTTAAATTACATATATCAACAAAATCATTTTTGTATGACCCTCCACTACAAGCATTGTAAGCTGTTTTAATGTAATAATCATATAAATTTCCGCTACAATCAGAATCCGCAAGATTAATAGATTTAATATGTCCATCAATAGAAGGATATAAAGAATCCATAAATGCACATTCTTTGGATTCAAGTTTTCTAATATAAATAATGTAACCTATAAACAAAATAAGAATAATAATAGTAAATCCTAAAATAGTATAATTAGCGAATTCTTCGTTCATATTACGAATCGCATTTAAAGCATTATTTAATGAATTTGAATTTGTTATAGACATATCTAATATATTATATTATTTTTTAAAATTTAAGATAATAATAATATAAAATTAAAAACTATTATAATATATATTAATAATGGCAGGTGGTTTATTAAATCTAGTTAGTACAGGACAACAAAATATTATATTAAATGGTAATCCAAGCAAAACTTTCTGGAAGACTGCTTATAAAAAATATACTAATTTTGGACTTCAAAAATTTCGTGTTGATTTTGAGGGTAGTACAACTTTAAAATTAACTGAGACATCCACATTTCAATTTAAAATTCCACGTTATGCTGATTTGTTAATGGATTGTTATTTATCTGTTACTTTACCAAATATATGGAGTCCTATATTACCACCGCAAGAGTACACAAATCCAGATGGGACAACAAATTATTCAAATTGGGCACCTTATGAGTTTAAATGGATAGAATTTCTTGGTGCTCAAATGATTTCTTTAATAACTATAAATTGTGGAAATCAAAAATTACAAGAATTTTCTGGAATATATTTAATGTCTTTAGTTTTAAGAGATTTTAATAAAGAAAAAGTAGATTTATTTAATCAAATGATTGGTAATACACCAGAATTAAATGATCCAGCTAATTATGGATATCGTACAAATGCTTATCCTAACGCATTTTATACTGATAATCCTGCTGGTGCGGAACCATCTATAAGAGGAAGACAATTATACATCCCTTTGAACGCATGGTTTAATTTAAAAACCCAAATGGCATTCCCTTTAGTAGCATTACAATATAATGAGCTTCAAATAAATATAACTTTTCGTCCTATAAATGAGTTATTTCAAATAAGAGACACATTAGATTATGTAAATAATTTTCCATACGTAGCACCCAATTTTAATCAATATCACATGCAAATGTATAGATTTTTACAAACACCACCCGATGTTGATTTAGGATTAAATTCTTATATTGATAAAAGATGTATTTGGAATTCAGATATTAATTTAAATTGTACTTATTGTTTTCTTTCAAATGATGAATCTAGAATATTCGCAAAAAATGAACAAAAATATATTTTTAAACAAGTAAATGAAAAAATTTTTTATAATGTAACTGGAACAAATAAAATAGATTTAGATTCTTTAGGTTTGGTATCAAGTTGGTTGTTTTATTTTCAAAGAAGTGATGTTAATTTAAGAAATGAATGGACAAATTATACTAATTGGCCGTATAATTATTTGCCTTCAGATATTGTATTAGCACCTACAAATGGTGTATATCCAATAAATGGAAACGGAACAATAGGTCCAGGAATTAATCCAAATAAAACATTAACAGGTTTATATGTAACAGGTATATATAATGGTGAAAATGCGAAAGAGATATTACTTAATTTGGGTATATTGATAGACGGTCAATATAGAGAAAATTTACAACCAGCAGGTGTTTATAATTATATAGAAAAATATACAAGAACTGAAGGTTTTGCTCCATTGGGTTTATATTCTTATAATTTTTGTTTAAATACTTCTCTTTTAGATTTACAACCATCTGGTGCTATAAATATGAATCGTTTTACTCAAATTCAATTTGAATTTTCAACAATTGACCCCCCTCTTGATCCTTATGCTCAAGTATTAACAATATGCGACCCAGAGACAGGTGATATAGTTGGTATTAACAAACCAACATGGAGAATTTATAATTATAATTATAATTTGTATGTAATGGAAGAGAGAATAAATATGGTAATATTCATTGGAGGAAACGCTGGATTAATGTACGCAACTTAAAATGTGTTGTCATATTTTGTATTTCTGTATTTACAGTATCTTCTAAATAAAAAACCATTTTTAGTTATATACATAGTAAACAGTAAGTTCTTTTTTTTGTTCTTTAAGTTATTTTACAAATTTATTTTACAAATTTATTTTACAAATTTATTTTACAAATTTATTTTACAAATTTATTTTACAAATTTATTAAATTTTAGACCTTTTTACATTTCAAACGCCGATTTTTATATAGTCCTAAACCATATAAAAATCATTTATAGTTCTTCTTTATTTTTCGTGTTTTATTTTTTGGAACATATTTTTATGGTCTTTCGTAAGCACCCTTAAATATATTTTACACCTTTTTACATTTCAAACGCCCATTATATCTAATAAAATATTAAATTATGAAATCTCTCAATAACAAACCCTTCAATTGGACTTATATCATTTTCTAACATTTCAACAATTTTTAAGTAAAATTCTTTTGGTCTTTGTAATATTTTTTTTTTTGATACTATAAATTGGGCACCAGCACCAAATTTGAATTCCATATATTCCTTCCTTTCATCAAATAATTTTTCATAAATATTTATTAATGGTAACCCATAATGACGATTACACCCATTTAAATTACAATCTAAAATTTCTTCGCTTAAAAACTCAAAATCAATACTCAAATCTGTATTATTAATATATTTATTTAAATTAGATATTATATTTGGTGAATGGTCAAATGGGTTTCCTTGTAAAAAAAAAGTGTATTCAGCTAAATTATCATAATTATCATAAATATGTTTATAATATGTGTGACCTTCTCTACCAACATTATTTAATAAAATTTGATTAAAATCATTTGAATTGAGTTGAGTTTCTTTGTTATAAATAATTACATTTAAAAATTGTTTAGTCCATTCTAAATCTTCGTTATATCTCGCTACTACAATACAAAAATTCATATATATATATTATATATAATATATTATAAAATTGGCGTTTGAAATGTAAAAAGGTGTAATATTTTTCTTTCGTTATTTCACTTATTACTTTCTGGATATTTTCTTTTAGGTTCATGCAGTATTCTTATAAGTTTTTGGTTTAATTCGTGTAATGTGATTGTTTTATTTTTATTATTTTCATCAACTAATAATTTTACATATTCTTTTTTGACTTTATAAGCAATTGATTTTCTATAATGGATATTTACATTCCCTTCTTTTTTTGTTCTTTAAGTTATTTTACAAATTTATTAAATTTTTAAGAAAAAGTGTTTCAAAAAGTATTTTGGGTTTTCAATTTTGGACATTTTTTTTGTCCATTTTTAAAAAGGGGTTATAGAGTTTTGAAAAAATTAAATTTGTGATGATAATTAAAAATTAGCCTCTCATTGTTTTTTAAATTTTTTATTTTTGTTACTATAAAAAATTTTTTAAAAATTATTAAAATTTTATAAAAGTCTTATAAAAGTCTTATAAAAATCTTATAAAAATCTTATAAAAAAATAATATACATATAAAATATAAATTACATAATGATAAATAATGACAATTCTGTATATATTATTTAAATCTAGTGTAATATAAAGTTATAATAAGAATAACAAAATAAAAATAAAATAAAAATAAAACAAATGATAATAAGAGTATTATTTCACTGTCAACAAATGACAACAAAAAATAGTAAATCATAGGCACCGTTAATTATCGTATTTTTTGTTATTATAATACGAGCAAAAAAACTAATTTTAAAACTAAAATTATAGCTTAAAAATATATGTCAACAATTTTCAACAATTTTCAACAAAAAATAGTAAATTATAAGACCGTTATTTATAAACACCGTTATTTATCGTAAATTTTGTTATTATAATACTAGCAAAAAACTAAAATAATAGCTTAAAAATATATGGCAACAAAATGGAAACAAGAATATGTTATATTTATGAAAAAATATGTGTTATTTTTGTAATAAACAATGTAAAAATAAAACAAGATTATAGAAAAATAATAATGTTGTAAAATAAAATAAGTAAATAATAGTAATTGATAAATAAAATAAACTTATGTGTTTTATTTATCAACTTAGATAAGAATTTGAAGCAAGAGGTCCATCATCTATAAATTCACCAGTTAAAGTATATCTTTTTCTATAATCAGGCATAAATGTTAAACCAGAAGGTTTGTATCGTTTATCAAACTCTATCATTGAATTATTATATGCTGTTATCCAAGTATTTACTCCAAAATTTGCCATAGCAGGTTTTTTAAATTTATTATAACTATATATTCTTGCTTGTGTACCAATATCTGTTGTTAAACTTGAATATGTAGGTGTATAACCCCCTGTTAATTTTCCCGCATCATTATTACCTGGAACACAAGCTGTACTGATAGATTTTAGCGGTGGTTGATATGGATTACAACCTGGACAGTCTATATCAGACATACATTGTTGTCCTGTTATGGAACAACGAGAAGGAGGTCCACAAAAATTGCCACAACTGTATGTTGTAGTAAGAGGCAAATCTACATTATGATTAGTGTCGGGTGTTCCAATATCTTTATAAATCTGTGTTAAAGTGTCAAAGCATTCTACAATATATTTATTGTTAGTCAAAAAATTTATATAACTAAAAATCCAAAATAAAAGAATAATAGATAATATAGCAAATAAAAAAATAATAAATTGATTTTTAGATAATTTCATATATATATTGAAATAATATTATTTATTATTCTACAAAAATTATATTCAATTTGATAATTAAAGTAAATAATTTTAAATTTTATATCGGTTTAATATAAGTAATGTCTTCAACGAGTGATACTCCAGATATAGATGAAAAAAAAGAAAGTACAACTACTACAAGTTCAACATATAATATCGGTAATTTTTTAAAAACTATCGCAATAACAATAATTATAATATTATTAAATTTTACCTTTGCTGGAATAACTTTATACAATTGTAAATTGTGTCAATCAAATATTTTACCAACTGATATGGATTGTTCTCCATACAATATAAATAATAAACCAGATGTACAACCAATACTTACAAATATTTTTATACAAAATACTGAACCTCCACAATCAGAAAAATTAAAAATTCCTTATGATAAAACAAATATGAAAAATGTTATACTTGATATGATATGTAAAGCAAAAAATAATCCAAATGTAGGTTGGTTTACAATGTTTTTATTAGAACAAATTCAAATTTTTTTTCATTTTAATTATTCGGCTTTAAATATTTTTTACAATTTATTAAATCAAGCTCCAGAAATATGTATAGTCTTGTTTGGTCCAATTTTAACTTTTATATATATTGGTTTAACACCAATATTTGGTTTTTTTGTTTTTGCTTATCATTATTTTTTAAATTTCAAATGGTTTTTTAAAACAAATATAAATAAAGAAACAACTGGACAACCAAATTGGTCAGATGTTACAATACTAAAACCATTAGATTATGGGATAGGTATATTTTTTTCATTTATTTTTATAATAGTATTTTTCATTTTTGTCATGGCAGTTCCAGTTTGTCAAGTTTTTATAATGTTATATTGTTTATTTTCAATGTTAGGATATTCAGGTATATTAAATGGTAAAAATACAAATGTTTGGGGTATTGTGAAAGAACTTATGAAATATTATAAAGTTACTATGATGATTATATTATCAATAATAGTAATAATAACAACTTTTACAAATTTAGGAACAATTTCAGGATTTTTTTCAATTTTAGTTGTGATATTAATTTATTTTAAAATTATTGATATAAATCTTTATGACCATATTTTATCTAATAATTTATCAGAATTAGTTAGTAGTGAACAAGCTGAAAAAAAATGTTCAAAACAATTTAAACATGATAGAACATGGTATGATTTTTTTGTAGGTGGAAATCACGTAGGTGGTGATTTTACAAAACATCTAAAAAAATTAAATAAAAAAATATGTGAAAAATAATAATATATTTATTAATTATTATATAAAAAAAGTTTAATATATAAAAATAATGACTAAAAATAAAAAAAAATCAACATCTTTAGATAAAAAATATCCAATGGTAAGTGTTTGTACGCCTACTTTTAATAGAAGACCTTTTATTCCTATTATTATAAAATGTTTTAATAATCAAGATTATCCAAAAGATAAAATTGAATGGATTATTATAGATGATGGAACTGATAAAGTTGAAGATATTATAACACAAGTGCCTCAAGTAAAATATTTTAAATATGATACAAAAATGAGTTTAGGTAAAAAGAGAAATTTGGCTCATGAAAAATGTAGTGGAGACATAATAGTTTATATGGATGATGATGATTATTATCCTCATGATAGAATAAGTCACGCAGTTGAATCTTTACAAAAAAATCCAAAAGTTTTATGTGCTGGTTCAAGTGAAATGTATATATTTTTTAATAACATTAATAAAATGTATAAATTTGGACCTTATGGACCAAATCATTCTACTGCGGCTACATTTGCTTTTAAAAAAGAATTATTAAAACAAACAAGTTATGATGATAATGCTGCTATAGCAGAAGAGAAACATTTTTTAAAAAATTATAGTATTCCATTTGTGCAATTAGACCCAATGAAAACAATTTTGGTATTTTCTCATAATCACAATTCATTTGATAAAAAAGAATTGTTAAAAGATGCCCCTAATAAATTTGTAAATGAAACATTAAAAATAGTAAATGATTTTATAAAAGAAGAAGATATTAAAAAATTTTTTATGGAAGACATAGATTTTTTACTGGACCTTTATGAACCTGGTAGACCAGAAAATAAACCAGATGTAATTAAACAAATGAAGGTAATAACAAAAAAAAAAGAACAAATGATAAATGAACAAACACAACATCAAATGAATTATAACAATATTTTGAGTAAATTAAATATAAATCCGAATGATGCTTTAGTTCAACAATCTAACAATCAAGTAGCAATTAATCCTGTTATAAAATTAAATGAAATGAGTTTAGTTATAAATGAATTATTAATGGAAAATAATCAATTAAAAGATAAAGTTAAATATTATGAAGAAAAAATTAAAAATTTGATTGTCGAACAAATTGAAGAGAGAAAAAAATTAAATGTAAAAGAACAAGAAAAAAATGTTATTGCTTCTTTCCCAAATGAAAGCGAACCAGTTAAAAATCAAAACACTTTTAATGTAAAGATTGTAAATAAGCCGTTCCAAAAATCCTTATAAATTCGTTTGAATGTTTCGTTAAGTAATAGTGTAATACATACAAACATATTTCACAAGTGTTATAGTAACAAAATATATTTAATAAATATACTTAAAGACAAAATAATATATATTGTATATATATATTATATACAATAATGTATCAAGAAGATAGATTTCTACCACTTCATGACAATGAATACGAAAATATTGATAATAAAAAATTAATTAATAATTTGAAGTTATTAGATACAGGTTATGGTGTAATAAAAAAAAAAGTATTAACAGAAAATGGCACAACAAAAAATAAAAAATTAGAAGTTTATGCTTCTGGTGATACTGGTTCAAATATTAGAGATGCGATTACAGGTTCTTATTACAATTTGAAGGTTGGAAGTGACGATGAAGATTATTTTTTTAAAGTTCGTATGTCTACAGGTGAATTAAAAACAAAGAATAATTCTACTCTATTATTTTTTAATACTCCAAATGAATATGAAAGATATTTAAATACTACAATTAATCAAGATACTATAAATAAATGGGAAGAAAAAAAACGATTTTTTCTAAAAAATAACAAAAATTATCGTGATGATTATGTTTGTGATAATAATGTTTGTGATAATAATGTTGAATAAAACAATAAAACAGTTATATAAGGTTTAGCGTATTTACTGATTTTGAAAATAACGTATTTGTAAGTAAAATATTTTGTTATCATTTATGCTAACAAAATATTAAAGTATTAATTATGTTAACCCTTTCACACCTGACACATTTTTAGTGTTTATTAATATTTATATTATTTTATTACTTATTATGGTAATAAAATAATTATTTTTTTATAGTATGCTAACAAAATAAATCGCCAATATTGGCGATTTACACACCTTCAGGCGTG
>Ga0114962_10001204_pt1 | contig 22524 bp, 16 predicted proteins | sample C_130820_MF_Meta_FD_87017 | JGI IMG/M metagenome (GOLD analysis project Ga0114962, IMG submission 87017) | Freshwater microbial communities from Lake Croche, Canada to study carbon cycling - C_130820_MF_MetaG | ecosystem: Environmental > Aquatic > Freshwater > Lake | place: Lake Croche, Canada... | reverse complement strand
TTGAGTTGCCAATTTTGGTAGCGTGGCAGGTTGCCCGAGCGGCCAATGGGAGCGGACTGTAAATCCGTCGCGTAAGCTACAGTGGTTCGAATCCACTACCTGCCACCACCTGGCCTTGACCAGACTGTTTCTAGTTCTTACGTTGTCTTTCATGTGTAGTTATTGAGTTTTGCTAACTTCGAGCGCTTCACTCTTCTATAAAAAGAATATCTCACAATGGGCTGACATTTTGATAGGTTGTGCCAGTTTGTCGCAGATTGTTTCACTTATTTAATACACGAATTGATACAGAGACAATCTTTGGTGCGAAACTGACCCCCCCACCATTAAGTGGTTTTCTTTTTGGGGCGGCTCCAGGGCACTCGGGTGCTCAAGAAAATTTCGATTTAGGCAGTAGCCCGGAAGTATCCGCTTTTTAAGAGTGGTAAATAGATAGGCCGAAAATTACACCCTAATCTTCCGAAGCATCTGCTACTCGAAGCTTCTCGTCCATCTTTGCCTGGTATTCCCTTTGGACTTCCTTAGCTTTCTCTATAAATTCCTCAACTTGGGTTGAGCAATTTTCGTGGCTGCAGATCTCGACTGGCCTCCAAGTGGCACTTGTGTATTTCAATGAGACTTGTGCAGCCAGATGATAGAGCTTGCTCATGGCCTTTCTTTCTAGATCCAAGACCCGACCCGCATCTTCCAGCCCCATTGAAGCAGCACATTCTTGAAGCGTTTTAGGCTTGTTGTCCAGGAGCCCGAAGCGCTCATTAATAACAGCCTTCTGTAAGTCACTAAAAGATTCCAATAAAAACTGGATAGAGCCTCTCGGAATACCTAGAGCGACATCTAACGGCAAACCTGGGTAGTCCTCTTGGAATTGTTCTACGTCAATAAACATGATTCTCCTTCGCATTTACGCAACATGCTACCCTCGTCGCCCGTCAAAATACGTTGATTCTGATTGCCTACTTCAATTGAGATGGGCGTTGCCCTTAGGGATGGAAAGCCCTCAGGGTCTGAATGATTGAGATTATGGCGCTCCTTGCCCTCCGCCAATCCAGAGTAAATCGTGCACTCTTCTGCTTCAATGTGTCTTTCGTATTGACGAGGCGAATTGTGTTACGGACTGAGGTGAAGAATTTGAACACATTGTTTGTAATCAGGACTCCATCATGAATCCCAAATGATCGTGACTGCACAGACTTTTCAAATGGGTTGTTTGAATAAAGAACTGTCTGTCTTGTAGCATCGCTCTCTGAGTATTCATGCGCACTTACCATTGAGTTCAACCGCACCAATCTGTCATTTATCCTGTCTTCACTGAAGCGCTGAGAGTAATCAACCTTCGCTATGTCAAGCGATGGAATCGAAAGTTCTTGGACAAAGTAGTCATGATTCTGTGTGGGTAGCGCGCGGAGACCTCGAACCCACAAGAGCCACTCATGCGCACGTGGTGCGTTCTTCTTGAGGAATGCCACTTTCACGAGTTCGTCGTTTTCAAGGGCCTCAATACTAGGCGTTATTAATGAGGCGAGGTCGATGTTTAGTGCGTAGGCAATAGCTAGAGCTTCACTGAGCAGTGGTTCACGTCTTCCTTGGTCTAGTTGCTCAATTACTCCGACTGGAAGACCAGAATGTTCAACGATGTCAGCTCGGACTCTAGTAGGAACTGGCAGTGGCTCTCCCTGGTAAGGGGTCCATGTTTCACCTTCGCGCATTAAGGCAAAACTAAGTTTTTCCAGATACCGCGATGGGTCTTTTTTCAGTTCCCGTAGGCGTGTACCTTGAGTTTGCTTGTCTTGGCCTTCCGCGACTAAATCAGCGACACGTTCGTCCCAATAGTCATCAGCCAAGCGTTGCCGATGGTCTAAATAATTGGCGTGAAACATCTTAGAGATTTCGTTACTTTTCTTCGGTTTTTGATCCTTCATGTATCTATTTTGGCGACTGTGAGTCGTCAAGAATTGAGAACCCCAAAAATTGTCAATTCTTAGTGGTGCCCGGAAAAGTTCCAGGCATTATGAAATAAGGAGGCTTGCCGTGAGCAATGCAACTTATACAATTCGACAGTTTTGCGAACTCTTTCAACTGAGCCGGTCAACTGTTTACCGTCAGATGGCAGTAGGTGAAATTCCTGCAGTGCATGTGGGACATTCGGTTCGTATCCCTAGTTGGTTCGTTGAAGACATGCTGCAGAGCCCTGGGCAGCTCCCAGGGGCCATTTATGGAGGTGGTTACCGTGCAGGCAAGTAATTCGGACATGCTACGTAACTTCGTCTCTATGATCGCAGGCTCTGGTTACGGGTACATTGCGATTAGTAGTACATCAGCGCCATCAATGAAAACACTGAAGACAGAATTCTTCCCAGCGGACGATCTCGATTCAATTGTTGGTTACCTAGCGACTATCCCGAAGTCCAACCAAGTATTCATCGGAATTAGCCGCATGAATACAAAACTGGTGCAAGGCCGTGGCAAATCTGTTGATGTAGGAAGTTTCAGCGTTATTGGAATGGACATTGACATCTCTGATCCATCGAAACCTGAGCGCAACTACCCGGAGTCACTGGAAGCCGCTATCGATCTTGTCGAAGGTTTCCAACTGAAACCAAGCGCCATAATTCGTTCGGGAACAGGGCTACATGTTTATTGGGTACTTGATTCGGACTATCTGATTGCGTCATCAGAAGGACTGCGCTCTGGTCAGAAAATAGTGGCAGATTTCTATCAAGGGTTTGCTGACTATGCTCTGCCATTTGCTTTTGATCACACTCATGATCTCGCTCGAGTGTTCCGCGTGCCAGGGTTCACAAATCTGAAGGACCCGACAATCCCGCAGATTGTTGAAGCTATCTACATTGATTCGGATCAGAAGCACACGATTGCAGACATTGAGTCTGTGAGCACCAGTAGGTACAAACCCCGAAATTTAGGTTTGGGCCAGTCATCAGAGGTAGCGAAACCAGATTTCTCGATTGAGTTAATGAGTCAAGGATGCAAATGGGTTCAATGCGCGCATGAGAACGCACAAAAGGCATCTTATGCGGAATGGTTTGCAATGGGTTCTTTGCTATCTTTTAGTCCTGATGGGTTGAAAGAGTTTCTTGAATACTCATCCGCACACCCAAGCTTTGATGAGGACGAATGTATCAGGCAATTTGAGCAGATTGATCCAGAGAAAGCGGCGCGTACCTGCGAGTCACTTGCCCAGATTTCTGGAATGAATGGCGCGTGTGTTAATTGTGCATTTCGTGGAGGTGTCACATCTCCTGTCGAGTTGGGTCAACCTGCACGTCGTAGCGTTCTAATAAGTGACAAGCAATTAGATGAGCAAACAGCACAGGTCTGGGCTGGGGTTCATGTCAATAATGACCCTCCAAAGTTATTCGAAGCCAATGGGCAGCTGGCGCGGGCTAACCGAGAAACACAGGAAATTGTGGCGCTCGATGCATCGGCCGCAACTTATGCGCTTGCGCGAATTGTTACCTGGCTTCGACTCAAGAAAAATGGGTTCACATCTGCAAACCCGAGTCCGATAGTAATTAAGGACGTCATGGCGACACCAGAATTGCCTTTGCCTCACTTGCGCAGGGTAAGCGCTTTGCCTGTCTTAACGAAGGACGGAGTTGTTGTATCGACGCCAGGTTATGACGCGAGTTCCCAGATTTTTATCGCACCGAAGCCCGGACAGCAAATAGCGATTAACCATGACGCGGATCAATCAGACGCAGCCGAGGCCGTCAGGTTCATTTTTGAGGAAATGTTGTACGACTTCCCATTTGCTGATGATTCATCCAGGGCTAACGCATTGGCAATAATGTTGCAGCCGATAGCACGCGAATTATTTGATGGGCCATCTCCGTTGTACCTTCTGGATAAACCATTGGCGGGTACAGGGGCATCGCTACTTGCTAATGCGCTTTGCTATCCGTATTTGGGCCGGTCAATCCCAGTCAAAACATGGTCGGCAAGCGCGGATGAACGTCGCAAGCAAATCACAGCACATTTGATGACTGGTTCAGCTGTGTATCTGTGGGACAACATCAGCGGGCAAGTTGATTGTGATGCGGTTGCCAGTGTTTTGACTTCACAAACCTATTCAGATCGAGTTTTGGGAACTTCAAATCAAGTTGAGCTGACTAACGAAGGATTGTGGCTTGCAACAGGTAATAACCCAACTTTCTCAAACCAAATAGGGAGGCGGATTGCTCGTGTTCGCTTGGTTCCCCAAACTGACACACCTGCGCTTCGTACTGGCTTTAAGCACGAGCCTTTAATGGCTTGGGTTGAGCAAAACCGTGCACAGATCGTCAGTTACTTGTACGACATTGTGATTGCCTGGATAAACGCAGGAAAGCCAAAGTTTGTTGGTCAGTTGATGGGCAGTTATGAAAGCTGGTCTGCAATTCTTGGTGGAATCATCGAGCATGCTGGATTGCCTGGATTCCTATCCGATACTTCGATGCAGCAAGGCTCGGTGGATACTGAAACCGAACTGCTTCGGGAATTTATTCAGGAATGGTACGACAGGTTTGGGACGGCCAAAGTAACCCCCACACTTATTGTTGAGCAGGTTACAGAATGCGAGCTAGTGAGCGAGTGGGATGGATTTGGTGTACGTGGCCAAGCTACCAAAGCCGGCAAGTATTTAAAGACGCTCACAGACCGATACGTGACTATAAATGTCGCCGGGCAGAAAGTGCTAGTCCAGGTCCTAAAACTTGGTACACGGCATTTCAGGCTCCGTCATAGCGAGACAACCTAAGCAACCTGCACAACCTATCTACACCCAAACTCCGAGTAGTTATGTTTTGCGCTACTCGGAGCGGGTGGAGGTTGTAGAGGTCGCAGAAGTTGTAATGCCCAGTGTTTTAATCCATTTGCGTTTAGACAGACTCATAGCGCATTAGATGTCACCATAGAAGTATGACAACCAGAAAGGATCACAGATGGCCGAAACTCGATTACCGATACTTTACACAGTGGAGGAAGTAGCAGACATTTTGCACATTGGCAGATCAACAGTGTTCACGCTAATCAAACAGGGAAAACTCGAATCTATTCGACTTGGCCGAAGTAGGCGAGTGCCAATCGATGCGATGCAAGAGTATGTGAATGATCTTCTTAGTGAAAGTAGAAGTAACCGAAATGGTTAGTACACGACAGTCCAATTGGCGCATTGAACACTGTTATATATTAACAGCGGATTTCCCGACTTTCGTAAACGCGGAATTTACTACGCAACTACATGATAAGAGCAAAAATCGCTCAACTGCTAATGGACCTGCGCACACATCGATGCACAAATGTTAGTACTAACAAGACTAACTAGCTCTGTACACCTGGTGTCTCCGACAGATATGGGGAGGCCAAATAATGCAGTAGCCCAGAATCCAAGCACCAAAGGAGGTGACACATGTTCCCGAAAGAAAATCCATTGATAACTGAAACCAAGGCTGGCAGAGCATCTTCATTGCTGCCACTTCTGCAGCATGCCCGCGAGCAGGAGAAGAGAGAGGATGTAGCTGACAACCCAACAAATAATCCGAAGGATTGAATCCAATCAAACCTATGATCCCTAAATTTGGCCCAACTAGGTAATCCTCGACTTCAGCAAGGGCATAATTCTGAAATCCCACTGGTTATTGTCAGATGCAATCGGTACTCTTGCATCTAGAACTAATAAGCAACTAAATGTATTCGAGGGGATTTCATGGATGACAGCAAGCCAGATGTCATCCTTGAAAATATAGTTGCTGGATCACGGGTTTTAGGGATAGTTCCCTCCCGGCCTGTGGACATAATCAGTGTTACTTGGTTCGGAACTTCAACAATCCAGGTAACGGCTCGAGATGATGACGGAGCTTTGCATGATCGGCTTGTAAGTCGAAGCGATGAGCCACAATTGCGACTGCTAAGCAAAGCACCTACAAGAGCATTTGATGGAGACGACTCCGATTGGCGCTTAGCAGCTGAGGCCCTGCGCATTGATAACGCCTCCTATTACGACCCAATGGTTGCTGTAACGTCCTCTGATTTAGACCCATTGCCACATCAGCTGCGGGCAGTCTACGAACACATGCTCCCGAAAGCACCACTCAGATTCTTGCTGGCCGATGATCCTGGTGCAGGAAAAACCATCATGGCTGGTTTGTACATCAAGGAGTTAATGTTACGGTCCGAAGCCGAGAGAATTCTCATCGTCGCACCAGGCGGATTAGCAACGCAGTGGCAAGATGAGTTAAACGAGAAATTTGGTCTCCATTTTGAGATTTTGACTCGGCAAATGGTGGATCTTTCTGTCACTGGCAATGTATTCAAGGAACGTTCGCGCCTAATTGCCCGCATGGACATGCTGTCCCGCGATGAAGAACTCATTGAGCAAATTCGAAACACTCCATGGGATGTCATCATCGTCGATGAAGCACATCGAATGTCCGCGCATTATTCAATGAGTGACGAGATCAAGTACACAAAGCGCTACGCACTAGGCCAGGCACTTAGTGAAGCGGCACGGAACTTTGTTCTCATGACAGCTACGCCTCACAGTGGCAAGCCAGACGATTTCCAACTATTTTTGGCGCTGCTTGATGGAGACCGGTTTGAAGGCAAAGCACGTGATGGAATCCATAAAAACAATACGGACGGCATTATGCGCCGTATGGTTAAAGAAGACCTTCTCACGATGGAAGGCCGAGCCTTATTCCCCGAACGTCGCGCCTACACAGTTGGGTATGAACTTTCTGATCTAGAACAAGAGTTGTATGAAGCTGTTACTCAATACGTAAAAGAGCAAATGGCTCTCGTGCAGAAACTCAATGAGAATGATGAAAGAAAACGAGGCAACACTGTCGGGTTCGCTTTAACTGTCCTGCAGCGCCGCCTAGCATCAAGCCCAGAGGCCATTTTCAGAAGTCTTGAGCGTCGCCAAGAAAGACTTAAGAAGTCATTAGCAGAGCTCAAGAATGAGGGCAATCCAAACATTAAGCTTGAAGACCGACTGGACAAAATCCTTGCTCAAACAGGCACCGATTTAAGAGACATAGAAGACGACGACTCCACAGACGAACTAGATGCTGCCGAACGTGAAGCAGTGGAAGAAAATGTGGTCTCTGCCGCCACTGCAGCTAGAACTGCCGCTGAACTGGAACAAGAAATTATCATCTTAGACAAGCTCATTGAGCTTGCCCGCAGAGTGAGAGTTTCCGAGGTTGATGTGAAATGGAATGAGCTAAGAGACCTTTTAACCGGCGACAATTTAATCCGCGAAAAAGATGGAAGCATTCGAAAAATAATCATCTTCACCGAGCATAAAGACACGCTCGAATACTTGCAGCGACGAATCACTGACCTCGTTGGCGACGCAAGCCAGGTAGAGCGCATTGATGGCAGCACCAAGCGAGAAGAACGTAAAAAAGTTCAAGAGCGATTCATGAATCAACCAAATTCACGAATCTTGCTCGCCACGGATGCAGCTGGCGAAGGCTTAAACCTACAAAAAGCTCACCTAATGGTGAACTATGACCTGCCATGGAATCCAAACAGAATTGAACAAAGATTTGGCCGTATTCACCGAATTGGTCAAGAGGAAGTTTGCCATCTTTGGAACCTCGTTGCTACCAACACTCGGGAAGGCGACGTTTATCGCAGGCTCCTGGAAAAACTTGAAGAAATGCGTCAAGCCTTCGAAGGCCGCGTATTCGATGTATTGGGTGAAGCATTTGATGGCCACCCACTGCGGGAACTATTAATGGATGCGGTCCGATACGGCGACGACCCAGCCCGACAGATAGAACTCGAAAGAATCATCGATGAACGTGTAAGCGAAGGTATCCAGGAACTACTGCAAGAGCGCGCACTCCATTCAGAAATAATTGAAACCTCTGACATGGAGGCGCTAAAAGAAGCCTTTGAAGATGCCCAAGCTCGAAAACTGCAGCCCTACTTCATCAAATCATTTTTCATCGAAGCATTTAAAAAACTTGGCGGGCAAATCCGAATGCGTGAAGAAGGAAGATTCGAAATCACGCACATCCCTGCGCGCATCATTGACAGAGACCGACAAATAGGCACTGGCGCGCCAATAGTAGATGTTTACGAGCGCATTACTTTTGACCGCGACAAAGTAAAAGGCGGAAGTGCTCCTCGAGCTGTTTTGGTGGCCCCCGGCCATCCACTGATGCAGAGTGTCATCAGTTTGATTCTGGAAGATTATCGCTCACTTCTAAAGCAAGGCACTATTTTCATTGACCAGACCGACATGGGTGAAACACCGAGGTTGCTCGTTGGAGTCAAGACTGAAATAGTCAGTGGCCTGCAATCAAATAATGACAAGCCTGTTGTTATCGATAGAAACTTCGAATTCGTAGAAATTACTCCAGACAAACGATCTTGGCACGCAGGACCAGCTCCGTATCTCGACTATGAAGGCTTGGCTGAAAATACTGAAAAAGTGCGTGACATTCTATCGCAGCCTTGGCTTGAGGCCGGCGCAGAGAACATCGCAGTCTCGTGGGTGATTGAAAATCAAATTCCGACCCGACTTGAGCAAGTTCGAGCACACGTACAAAGTACAGTTGCCAAAGTTCGCACACTCGTCACTCAGCGCCTCTCTAGCGAAATTAATTATTGGGACACCCAAGTGTTAGCACTCACTGATAAGCAAGCTCAAGGGCAAAAACTTCGACGCACCCCGGATTGGGCCAGGAATCAGGTATCAATGCTTGAGCAGCGATTAACCAGGCGCCTTGATCTGCTCCAGCAGGAAGAATTTGTCTCACCAATTTCTCCGGCAGTAATTTCTGCTGCCCTTGTAGTTCCTTTGGGCCTAGTAGAACGCCTGCTCGGTGAACGAACTGGGCCAGTCTCAATGTATGCAAAAGACACCACAGAGGTAGACCGACGTGCAATCGCGCTGACTATGAGGACAGAGAGGGAGCTCGGCCGCAACCCGATTGAAAAGCCACATAACAACAAGGGTTATGACATTGCTTCCCGACAAGTTGAAGGACCAACAATCCGCATAGAAGTCAAGGGACGAATTGAAGGTGCTGATGTTTTTACAGTTACCCGAAGCGAGATACTTGAAGCTAAGAATCTTGGAGAAAACCACAGACTTGCACTGGTGAAAGTGTCGCCAAATGGGCAGGAGTACGATGAAATTCGTTATGTTGTGCGTGCTTTTGATGGCAGCGCGGGAGATGACTTTGCCATGCGGAGTATCAACTTTGAATGGAAAGAAATGTGGGATTTAGGAACTGAGCCAAAATGACGGATAACTACAAAAAGAAGCTAATTGAAGTTGCTCTTCCACTTGAGGCAATCAACCGTGAATCTGCTCGCGAAAAAAATATCAGGCATGGGCATCCGGCAACTCTTCATCTTTGGTGGGCCCGGCGTCCACTGGCTGCGTGTAGAGCCGTAATTTTCTCTCAGCTGGTCGATGACCCTTCGAGCAGACCTGAAGAGTTTCCGACCATAGAAATGCAGGATAGTGAGCGTCAAAGATTATTCAGGATGCTGGAAGCACTAGTCGATTGGGACAACATAAATAATGAGACGCTGCTTGATGAGGCCCTGAATGAAATTCAGATAAGCACGGGGGGCAATCCACCTGCAATCATGGATCTTTTCGCAGGAGGTGGTTCAATTCCGCTTGAAGCTCAAAGATTGGGCCTGGATACTTTTGCATACGATTTAAACCCAATCCCGCTCTTAATTAATAAAGCACTAATTGAGATTCCTCCTAAGTGGGCTAACCGACTGCCTATTTCAAGCCAGGAAAGTGCCAATCTATCCGATACATTGAGCGGAAATTTTGGCCTCGCAGAGGATGTCCGGCATTATGGACGATGGCTTGTCAACCAAGCACGAGCAGAGTGGGGGTGGGCCTACCCAGATGCCGAAACCGAATTCGGCGAAAGAGCCGAAGTAGTTGCGTGGCTCTGGGCTCGTACTCTTCCCTGCAGCAACCCGGCATGTTTATTCGTGGTCCCTTTGTTGAAGTCCCGAACACTTTCTACAAAAAAGGCCAGCAGTGTTTGGCTAGAAATTGACACAGCAGGCGAAACCGCACAATTTAAGTTACAGACAGGCGTAAAAGCTCCGGTAAACACTGGAACTATGTCTCGTGCAGGCGCAGTGTGCCCAAAGTGCGAATCTTTAATCTCAATGAAAGATATTAAAGAATTCGGGCGTCAACACGGTTACGGCAGTCAGCTCCTTGCAATCGTTGGGCAAGCGAACTCTGGGAGGGTTTACATTGACGCGACAAGTGTAAACAATCCACCTGCAGTGCAATTTAATCGAGAAGAATTCGACATGTCTGAGCCGCTCGCTCGGCATCCCCAATACATGGGGCCGGTGGGTTACGGGTTTGATAAATTTATCGAGTTATTCAGTGATCGACAACTAGCAACTCTCGGGTATTTGACCCGAAAAGTACCAGAAATGTATGAGATTATTAAGTCGCAAGCGCTCGCAGCTGGCTACCAGGATGCGGAAGCTGCTGCGTACGCAAAAGATGTCTCACTATATGTTGGCCTGGGCATATCAAGGTCGGTAGATAGAAACAACACCCTAACCTCTTGGGACCAAAGCGCTCAAACAATTCGTAATGTCTTTGCTCGCCAGGCGATGCCAATGGTATGGGACTACGCAGAGGCAAACATTCTTGGAGATAACACCGGAAATTTCTTCGGTCAGGTTGAATGGATAGCTCGCGTGATTGAGCGGCTACCATCCCGTGGAAATGCTGTAGTGAAACCACAAGATGCCACGAAGGTATCTATCCCGCCACATACAGCTATTTGCATCGATCCCCCTTATTACGACAATGTGCCATATTCGGATCTGGCTGATTTCTTCTATATTTGGCTTCGACGTTCTGTCGGATTCTTATTTCCCGATTTAATGGGCACGGTTCTAACGCCTAAGGCAGACGAATTAGTTGCTGACCAGATGAGGCATGGAAGCAAGCAGGCTGCAGCAGACTTTTTTGAAGATGGTTTTTTGGAGGTTTTCAACCGCATTGCCGCTTCGGCTGACCTGTCTGTACCTGCAACTGTTTTCTATGCGTTCAAGCAGACTGAGAAAGATGGCGAGAATGGGGATGCGGCTTCAACCGGATGGGAAAAGATGCTTACTGGCATTGTTCGCTCTGGTTTGTCCATAACTGCAACATGGCCAATGCGCACCGAAATGGCCAACCGCACGCGTGGCCAAGACTCCAATGCGCTAGCTTCTTCTGTCGTAATTGCAGTGCGGCGCCGACCAGATACTGCGGTTGCAACTGACCGTCGTGGATTTATGAGCGCGCTGCGACTCGAGTTACCCATGGCAATGCGTGCACTACAGCAAGGAGCGATTGCACCCGTAGATCTGTCTCAAGCGGCAATCGGACCCGGCATGGCTATTTATTCTTCGTTTTCAAAAGTTATCGAAACAGATGGTAGCGAAATGAGTGTTAGAACTGCACTATCGCTCATTAATCAAACTTTATTTGAGGCGCTTTCTGAACAAGAGGGCGATTTTGATGCAGACACGAGGTTCTGTCTTAAGTGGTTTGAGCAATTCGAGTGGGCTGAAGGATCCTATGGAGAAGCAGAAACTCTATCCAAAGCGATGAATTCTGGGCTCGAAGCTATTGCACGTGGCGGGATTCTAAAAACAGGTGGCGGAAAAGTTTCATTGATTCAGCCAGATTCACTTCTCGCAAACTGGGATCCAGAATCGGACGAAAGAATAAGCGAGTGGGAAGTTCTTGTACAAACGATTAAGGTCTTGGCGAGTTCAGGCATGCGAGATGCTGGTGTCCTTCTAGGCCTGGCGTCTAAGCGCGTCAAAATAGAAGCAGTTAGGGAGCTTTCCTACCAGCTTTACGGCCTGTGTGACCGGAAGGGGTGGGCGCAATCTGGTTCTATGTTTAATCTACTTGGCGCATCCTGGAATGACCTAGCCGAAACCGCTGGGAGTTTTTCACGAAGTCAAATGAAAGATACCCGTACCTTATTTGACCAGCAATAGTTTGATTTTTGACAATAACTTCTAGGAGTAATTATGGCTGTAAGTAACCGCGATCGGCTTGATCGAGGTTTAACTACTCTCGCTGCTGGCCTTGAACCGTTTGTCAATCATGCAATGGCAGAGGTTGCCCCTAATGGTGATTGGCTTGGCATGTTAAAGGCCAGAGATGTCTCAAAGCAGGGCCAAGTGAAAAATTTGGTCGCCTCTGATCCAGCCCTGTTGCTGAGGGTGATTACTGAAGAGAAGCAGGTTTTTAAAAAGTATCTATCGCCTGCAGAGGTCGCATTCGCTTCCGAATTACGAGAAATTCGTAACCGTTGGGCTCACAATGAATCATTCGGGGCAGACGATACATATCGAGCATTAGACACGATGGAACGTTTAATGATTGTCGTTGGGGCCAGCGAACAAGCAGACACAATTCGAAAGTTGCGTCTCGAATTTCAAAAGACTGTTATGGATACAGAAACTCGCAAAGTTTTGAAGAGCCAATTGGAGCCATCTACAGACTTGTCTGTTAAAGGGCTCAAACCATGGCGTGAGGTTTTGCAACCACATGACGATGTTGCAACGGGTAACTATTCTGCCAGTGAATTTGCAGCGGACCTGCATAGCGTAAGTGAAGGTGAGGGATCCAGCGAGTACGTTAACCCAGTTGAATTTTTTCAAAGAACGCATTTAACTGCCGGGCTCCGAGACATAATGAACTGGGGCATTGACCGCATCAGTGGCGATGCAAACGCGTACCCAGTTATCAACCTGCAGACTAATTTTGGCGGCGGCAAAACTCACAGCATGCTTGCGCTGTGGCATTTATTTTCAGGGACAAAAGTCGGGTCCTTTCCCCAAGAAGTCCAAGAGCTTGTTGCCGGGAGAGAAATTCCTGAGAGAGTAAATCGTGTTGCTTTGGTTGGAACACATCTATCTGCCGTTGCCAAAGCGAAGTCAGATGGAACCGTCGTTAAAACTATTTGGGGAGAACTTGCTTACCAACTAGGGGGACAAAAGGCCTATAACATCATTAGAGAATCTGATTCAAAGAGTGTAAATCCTGGGAAAGAGTTCAAGAATTTGCTCCAGCAGTACAGCCCCGCGGTGATTCTTATCGATGAATGGGTCGCATACGCTCGCCAACTTTGGGGTAGAGAGGATTTAGATGCGGGTACTTTTGATACTCAGTTTTCCTTTGCACAAACCCTAACTGAAGTCGCGAAGACAGTTCCTGGGATTTTTCTTGTTGTTTCCATACCTGCTTCTCATGACCCGGAACGCGATGGAGAATCCCATGGAAGTGCACTTGAGGTAGGTGGACCGAACGGACAAGAGGCCCTAAAGCGCCTACAAAATGTTGTGAGACGGGTAGCAAATCAATGGACGCCAGCTTCTCCAGAAGAATCCTTTGAAATAGTCCGCCGAAGGCTATTTAAGGAGCCCAGTGCCGAATCATTAACAGAAATAAATGTCGTTGCTAAGCGGTTCGTGGATTTCTATAGAACTCACCCTGGTGAATTTCCGAAGGAGGCGACAGAACTTAACTATGAGGACCGAATTCGGTCCGCGTATCCAATCCACCCGGAGCTATTTGACAGGCTTTATAAAGATTGGTCTACCCTGGAAAGATTCCAGAGAACTCGCGGTGTCTTGAGACTAATGAGTTCAGTCGTACACGCTCTCTGGGTAAAACAAGATGCAAGCCCGATAATTTTGCCCGCTAGCATCCCTATCGATGCACCAAAAGTTTCGAGTGAATTAACCCAATACTTACCCGATTCCTGGAAAGCAATAATTGATGCAGATATTGCTGGTCCGAATTCCACGCCATCCGCAATCGATGAAGACCGACCACTACTCGGGCAACGAGCTATTACTCAACGACTAGCGAAAAGTATTTTTATTGGAGCAACTCCTACGCTTAAAAGCGCACACAAGGGAATCGAACGCCAAAATGTTTGGTTGGGATCGGCTATTCCTGGCGACACTATTGGCAATTTTGGTTCTGCAATCGACTTACTGGCACAGAAGGCATCATATTTCTATGGCGAAGGTAGCCGCTATTGGTTTGATACTCAACCCGGTATTGGCAGAAAAGTAGCTGAGTATGCTGAATCATTGCGTGACAAGCCTGAAGATGTCTGGCTAGAGGTATCAGATCGAATTCGAGCGACAGAGTTGGGTGCAAAAGGCTCATTTGCAACCATCCAGGTTGATCCAAAATCAAGCGCAGATATTCCCGATACCGAGGATGCAAGACTCGTGATTCTAGGACCCAAATATGCGCACACTAGAAATGATTCAAACTCACCCGCTATGAACTTCACTGAAGATTCCATAGAACGCCGCGGTTCAGCGATGAGAACGAACCGTAACATGCTGGTTTTCCTAGCACCAGATGGCAAGAGATTGGAAGAGCTGGAAGACGCTACCCGACAAATGATGGGCTGGCAGTGGATGAGTGGTCGATTCGAAATCGATGACCTTACCCCGAATAGCCAACGACAAGTTCAGACAAACTTGGAACGGTCAATGCAAGATGTCAAGAGGCGCATCACTGAGACGTATTATTGGGTGCTAGCTCCTGCACAACCGAGCCCTCAAATTCCTTCGATTATTTCAGTTGAAAAAGCTGACGGGTCAGCGGAAAAAATGGCTGAGAGAGTGAGCGAACGTCTTGCACGATCAGGCCTTTTGGTTACAGAGATCCATCCGAGAAATCTACTAATGGAATTGGATACAAAACTTAACTCGGTATGGCAACGAGGTCATATTGCGGTTGGGGAGATGTGGGCATATTTTTGTCGCTATCCATACCTGCCTCGGCTAAAGAATCGGGCTGTGCTGGTCGACAGTATCAAGTCAGTACTCACGAGTCTTTTGGCTGAAACCGAAGGTTTCGCGCTTGCGGAGTCTTTCGATGAAAAGACGAATACTTATGTTGGGCTGACAATGCCAGGCTCGTCAGTCAATTTTGGGCAAATTGCGGATTCCACACTTCTCGTTGATTTCAAGGTTGCGAAGAGCCAAGTGGACGACCCTGTTGAGCTCCCATCTAAACCGAACCTTGCTGGTGCAGAAGGAACAAGCACCGGCCTGATTCAAGTGGAGACTGAACCTAGTGAATTTAGAAAGACTCGATTCTTTGGCACAGTTGAGTTGGATGGCGAACGTAATGCGCGAGATTTTGGGCGTGTTAGCCAAGAGGTTATTGCCCAACTCCTTTCTATTGAAGGTGTAGAAGTCACTATTGCTGTTGAAATTCAGGCAACGGCTAAAGACGGGTTCGGCGATGACAAGATTCGGGTAGTAACCGAGAATGCTCGAACTTTGAAGTTTAAACAATCAGGTTTTGAGTCGGCATAAGATTTATAGGAGTCGTGAGTAATGTCTGAAAAGGTTTATTTGAGAGATGGACAAACACTAGTTATCCATGAGCTTGAAGTTAGAAACGCACAGATCGTTGAGTTATTCAAGCATCGCGCTGAATCTGAAGAAGATCTTGAAGAGTACTTACTGGCTCTGCTGGAGATTGGATCCAAAGCGGCAGAAGTATTCACCGCAGATTCTGGCGCCAGACTTATTCAGGGCGCTGTGACAAACGCGCATGATGGCATAAGCCAATCAGTTAGCAACTTAATCCAAAACGTCGACTCTAAGATGCGCCAGATAACGGACGAAGAGGGACCGCTAGCTGTAAATATTGGTCAGACGCTCGAAAAATTTAAACGAGATGTTGAGCTATCAATTGCCGGAGAAGACGCCCCAATTCGTAAAGCCATTCTCGACCGCCTCAACGAAGCCCTAGAACAATCAAAGAAGGACACTGCTGCTTCCCTGGAAACACAGAGGCAGACAATCACCAGAATGCTCAACCCAGAAGCAGACGACTCACCACTTCGTGTACTGAATAACACTGTAAAAGATGTGCAATCAACACTTAATGATGTACAAGAAAAGATAATTGGCTTACAAAACGCAAGAGTGGCACGCGAAACCCAATCGGCCAAAGGCGTCGATTTTGAATCCAACTTGCAATTAAAGCTCGAAGAAATTTGCCTAGGCCCAAAGGATATAGTCAATAACACAGGGTCTACTCGTGGGTCATCTGGAACTATGAAAGGTGACTTAACTGTCGACTTGAACACGGATGACACAAAGGGAATCCCACAACGAATCGTATGGGAATGCAAAGCAACTAAGAAAACAATTGCCGACATCCGCGGGGAAGTCCGAGAAGGCATGGTTAATAGAGATGCACATGTAGGGATAGCAGCATTTGACATCAACAAACGACCAACAGGAGTCGTCGACGATTTCACGCCGTACGATGACTGGGCCGTAGTTGTCGTAGATAGAGAAACCCCAGACATCAATGTTGTGCGCATTGCACACATCTGGGCCAGATGGCGGCTAACGAGAACTGTGAATTCAAATGGTGACGCGATAGATGCAGACGCAGTGAATGAAATTCTCTTGAAGCTGCGTGGCAAGCTTTCAATTTTGAAGGAAATCAAAAAGAATCATGGCGGTATTGCTGCAGGACTCAGACTTGCAGATAAAAATGTCAAAGTTCTTGAGGTTGAATTGGCAGCTGAGTTAGATGATCTTGATAACTTGGTCAATACTCAAGTAGATTCCGATAATCGTGGGGTACAAGCCGGGTATCAATTGTCGGATGAAGAAATATTAAATGACTTCAATATCGAATCTAAGGCTGAGATAGCGGCGCTTAAATTTGATGATGAACGAGATTTGGAGATCGCAGCGACGATTAAGTTGGGTCAGATCATCCCTGCACTTCGCCTAGCGCCGTCAAATGACTGGATTGAATACGTTCAACTCTCAAAGCGCTCGGAAAACGCATTATTTAATCACTTGGGTGACTCAGTAAAAAACACGGCAGTTCTTGCAGATTTAACTGTAGGTCAGTTGCTAGAAGTGCCAGGACTTGGTGGATCGTCAATCTTGGACATGATCAATTACCTAATTGATAGCGACGGTCGAGTTGCATGAACACCAAAGACTAGATTTAAATGAACTTCACTGAACATAACGGCAACATATTCAACTCTCAGGCCCAAGCAATAATTGTGACCGTCAACTGCGTTGGCTTTATGGGCAAAGGAATGGCACTCGAATGCGCACTTCGATACCCAGATGTAGAGAAAGAATATAAGGCACAGTGCGATAGTGGCCGGATAAAAATAGGCAGCTTGGCATGGAACCAACTACCAAGTGGCAATTACCTAACATTGTTCCCGACGAAAGATGACTATAAATTTCCAAGTAAATACTCTTATGTCGAGGCTGGTTTAGAGCGGCTAGCAGAAGATTGCCTATCGAAGAATATCAACAGCGTCGCTATTCCAAGACTTGGCGCCGAACTTGGCGGTTTAGATTGGAACCGCGTTCGACCAATGATTTTAAGTGCACTAGAGGGCATTGAAATCGATCTAGAGCTTTGGGCATTTGGCGCACAAGTAAATGACCCATTAATACAGTCATTAGGCCAGATGCTTGCCAGTAACCCAGACGATGCAGTTCGCTCAGCAGGGATAAATTTAGACCAGATTGATGTGCTGAAAAGTTTCATCACACGAAATGGCGGGGCAACCGCTGTTGATCTACTAAGTATTGCAGGGCTTGGCAAAGCCAAAATTAGGAAGTTGATTCAGTGGGCCCAAGTTTCTCCCGCTGCGCCAGAGCCAACCCTGTTTGATCTGACATGAATGTTGAACTACTAAAAAAATACAACTTTGTAACTGCCTGGCACCTAACTGATATTGGCAACTTGCCTTCCATCATTGAACATGGGCTGCTGGCGAGAAATGTTGTGACCAGCCAAGGAATTCATGCCAATGAAGTCGGCTCTACTGAAATTGTAAAAACACGTAAGGAGTGGAGTGATTATGCTCTTACATTTGTCACGCCTTACAACAAATTCATATTCAATCGGCCCTATTGGCATCTGCAGCAACACCCAAATTCTCCCGGATTGTGCCTACTTGAGCTTGACCTTATTTTGGCAGTCGAGTTGGCTCAACAAGACGTAAAAATCTCAAGCGGACTATTATCAAAGACGACTTACAAACCAGAAGTTGGCCCAATTGACAAGTTTGAAGATATCCTCGATTGGCACGCGCTGTTGGATAAAAATGAACAAAGAACTGAATCAGTGCTGTTTGCACGTGGCGCCGAGGTCCTGTTTCCAAATTTGATTTCTGCATCTTGTATTCGAAGAGCATGGTTCCCGGGGCAGTCAGAGATACAAAAATTTAATGAATTGCAAACAGGACTTCAGGCTGAATCAGGCGAGTCGCTATTCAAGAAGTCAGTGCTACTACCTCCACCTGCTCTACACAATTTTCAGAAACGCAGAAAAAGCGGTCCGACTGTCATATTCCATAAGAGATTTGGTCGCGGCAAGATCGTTAGCCAGTTAGGTCTGAGAGCAGTAGTGGAATTCGAAAAATTCGGCACACAACTTATTCGCTTCAGAGATTACGACTGGCCTGATGAATAAACCAACCTCATCACATCTGGCGTCTAAGCGATTAGGCAGAATCTATTGCCTTCTCAAGTGATTCAAAAGCGGCCCTAACAGGCGCGGCACTTGCATGCACATAGGTGCTTGACGTTAATGCGATTGAGGAGTGGCCAAGAACTCGACGAATTGACTCAATGTCTGCACCTGATTCATGCATAATCGTTCCAGCAGTATGCCGAGCGTCATGAAGGCGACGTCGACGGAGCCCAGCACAATCGAGAGCCTTCATCCAGCGTTCATAGTCCCATTTAGATTGAATCGGCGCGCCAATTCGATTTGGAAAAACTAGATCGTGGTCATTCCAAGTCGACCCAGCCCTGAGCTTCATTTGGTTGATAATGGCCCGATGGGCTTTCAGCGCATCCATGGTGGACTGCCCAACGTACAAAATTCGCTGACTCGATTGCGTTTTTAAAGGAACAAATTGCCTATTGCCTTTTTTCTTCTGAATCTGCACGCGTACGTGGATAGCGTTCGATTCGAAGTCGATATCCTGCCACCGCAACCCAAGTGCTTCGCCTTGTCGAAGGCCACAAATCGCTGCAATGTGGATTCGAGCACACATAAAAGTCCCCGCCACGGAATCAAGCAACTTTTTCAACTCATGCTTATCAAGCGGATCCCTCACACCCTGGGAAACTTTAGGGCTTTTTACAAGTTGGACTGGGTTAGCGCCCACCAGTTCCACCTCAACCGCATAGTTAAAGGCCACTGAAAGCAACGCCCGCATCTGTTGAATCGAACGTGGCTTCTGTCCGGCTAGCGCCATGCTGTCCATCAGTTGCTTCACCTGCTTTTTTGTCACATTCCGCATAGCGACCCTTCCAAGCCCCGGAATAATGTATTTTTTCGTCAACCCTAGGTACCTCTTATATGTAGTTTCCGCAATGTTTTGCTGGTGAACGTTTTCAAGCCAAGGCAGGATGAATTGCTCAACAGTCATCGAACCATTCCTAATGACGTGGCTACCAGCGATTATGGGTAGCGCATTGAGCTTTTCTTGTGCTCGCCGCTTTGACTCGGCAGCGGTCTTGCCTGAAGCAGTGACAGTCCTGCCTTTATCGTTAATAACTGTGCGGTAGGACTTACCGTTCCTATATGTATGGCCCTGACCATTTGTCTTTCGGGTTCCTGATTTACTCATGTGCTTCTCCTTATATGTAGACCGAATCTCGGCACACATAGAGGAAACTCTCTTTTGAGAAACGCGGCTTTTACGCGACTCTCAATCGTCAAGCCAAATCAACAATTCATACACATTTCATACAGCGCAAGAGAAGTAGTCCCTTAGGCACTAGAAAACTGCTGATTTTTCAGCACTTGTCAGGTGTTGAAAAATTGCACCAGCGGACTGTAAATCCGTCGCGCAAGCTACAGTGGTTCGAATCCACTACCTGCCACCACTTTGTTTTGAGCAATCGCTTATTCAATCTCGAACCTCTGGTTCCTGGCAAAATTCTCAGGTACGCTCAAAGAAATGTTTACCCCAGCTAAATCCAATTCGCCGTTCGCTTTAGTAAAAACAGGAACGGACCATAACGTGGTGCGGTCCAAAGTCGGTTTACTGGTATTCGCTCTTGTTGCCCTATTCGGGTTACTTAACCCAACCACTGTTCATGCAAGTGAAGTAACAGTCGTGATTAATGAAGTTGACTGCCATGGCAACGATTGGGTTGAGTTGTTCAACCGCGGCTCTAACGCGGTCGATATATCAGAATGGATTTTGACAGACAAAAAATTTTCCACCAAGAATCTTTTACACCTTTATAAATTCCCAACAGGCACATCACTAGCAAGTCATGCGCATTTAATTGTGCAACAAACTGGGGTAGGGGATCTGCAATTACCTTTTGGAATCAGTTGCGCCAAAGGTGGAATAGTGCGGTTGGGCCAACCTATTTCACCAACATCAATCACACTGATTGACGAATTGGCTGTGCCGATTGTGCCAGTACACACTACTTATGGCCGAGCGATTGATGGATCGAACACTAAAGAGTTCACACTGCCGACTAAGCGCACCAAGAATAAGACTGCCCTGCCAATAATGCTTGGCGCGCAAAGCAAAATTTGCACCAAGAAGAAGTCCTGTGTCATTTCGCTACGGGCAACTCAGACGACAAAGTTTCAGTTAGTTAAGAAACCCCCTGGCGTGAGTATTAGCTCAAAAGGGAAATTAACTATCTCAGCTAGCAAGGTAATGACAGCGACCTATCAGGTAAAGCTGATCAATGCGGTTGGTAGTCGAGTAATAAACTTTCGCATAATTAGTAAATAGTTTTTGTCTAATCCACGCCTAGGCCGTGAATTGGCCAACGCCAGATTTAGTCAGTGAACTTGGCGGTCAAAAAACGGCTGGTATGTACCAGCGGTCTTGGACCCGCCAATAAATCTAATGAAGCGCAGTATTTACTAAATCGAACCGGGCGGATTCCACTTAAAAGTAGTGCGCGAACAAAAGTGGAACTGCGGGTTAGCGATTTAACTTCAACTAGCACCAGTTCGCTTTGCAGAAGTTTTTGCTTGTTGCCAACTGTAATTGCGAGATCTTGATCAATGGTGATGCGCTCAAGCGCATTATTGTGCAGCAGAGTCGAGCGGGCGAAAGAGTTTGTTGCTGTGTGAACGAGTTTGTGAGTCGCACTGGTTATGTCAGCATTAGGAATGAACTCATCTAAAACCTTGTGCGCAAAGGCGCTTTCACGTTCACCGAAGTCACTGGAATTTTCTAGTGTTGCTTTGTAAGTCTGCAGGTTGCCTAATTTCATCTTTACTTCAAAGCGGCTGTGGTTGGAATCCAGGTATGTCCTAAAGCGAATTTTTGCCCGGCGTTTTCGCCGCTTGACGTGGTCGAAATAGCAATTGAGCTCGGCAGTGTCGAAATATTCGGTGCGGTATTCAAAAGAGTTAATCCCCGAAATCTCCAGCACCGAGCAGTTTTCCTCGTTGCGCTTGAGGAATGTGTCTAGTTGTACTCGAGTCAGGATAAATTTCCGGTCGAATCGGCGCTTACCTAGCCACCCATCATCAATCGATTTCAAATCAACTGTTTGGAAATTTGAAAGGCAATCAAGCAGAAGTGTCATCGACTAACTCGGTAAATAACCTGCAACAACATTGTTTCTTGCAGGGTATTAACTTCCATGATGTTGCAACTAATGATTTGGGCCGCCAGAATTTCGCTTAGATGTGTCTTTAACGCAGCATCATCAATTATCACGCGATCGATTGTGATCGTCATACTGCTTGAGAGCTGACGGAAGCCTTTTAATTCCACAAGTGTCATCACAACGAGCAAGATGCCTAGTAAGAGCCCGGGCAGGGTTAGCGAAGATAAATCGATTGCACAAATCAACGCGATGGATAGCGACATGAAGAAATAAGCAATTTGGATGTGGGTGTATTCGAAACTGCGTAAACGAATAATCGACAAAACGCCAAAAAGCGCAAAACCAACAGCGGTGGAAAGCGGGCTAAAAGATAGAACCGTCAAAACAGAGAACAAGCCAACGTTGCAGGCAAGGTATACAACGGCCAAATCGTTTCGCTTATTTATCCGATAAAACAGGCCAAAAATTAAATAAGAGATTCCAAAGAGGTCTAACGCGATGCGCGGGAAAATCAGAGTTAGGTCTGGATCTATTGCATGCGGCACAGCGCACATCCTTAAACAGTATTTGCGGTTATCTGCCGACTATATTGCATTTTTAGACTAAAAGTACGGTTCTTTGGGTGACGAAGTTGCAGAATGAGAGGCAGAATCCCTACGGAGTGGGTAACAGCGACCAATGAGCAGAACGCCTCAATTTCGCAGTTTCCTGCGGTATTCGGTACGCTATCTGAGCATTAACTTTGCCCCCTTGGCACAGTGGTAGCGCACTTCCTTGGTAAGGAAGAGGTCGTCAGTTCGATTCTGACAGGGGGCTCGCAAGTACGTGAGAAATCGCGGACTTACGCCGGGGTAGCTCAGC
>Ga0114962_10001200_pt1 | contig 22545 bp, 20 predicted proteins | sample C_130820_MF_Meta_FD_87017 | JGI IMG/M metagenome (GOLD analysis project Ga0114962, IMG submission 87017) | Freshwater microbial communities from Lake Croche, Canada to study carbon cycling - C_130820_MF_MetaG | ecosystem: Environmental > Aquatic > Freshwater > Lake | place: Lake Croche, Canada... | reverse complement strand
TTTCTAAAGATAATATTATGAAATTTACTGATGGAGTATTTCATAAAGTTTTTGATGAAGTAAGACAAGAATATTCAACTTTAGAAAGCGATCATTATATAGTGGATATTGGTTCAGCAAAGCTTGCTAGTAAGCCAGAGATTTTTGACGTGATAGTAACATCTAATTTATATGGAGATATTATTTCTGATATTATTGCAGAAACTTCTGGATCTGTTGGTTTAGCTGGATCTGCAAATATTGGAAATGGTTATGCAATGTTTGAAGCTGTACATGGTTCTGCTCCTGATATTGCTGGTAAGGATATAGCTAATCCATCTGGTATACTAAATGCTTCTATAATGATGTTATTACATATTGGTCAACCAAAAATAGCTGCTCTAATACAAAATGCCTGGCTAAAGACCTTAGAAGATGGAGTTCATACAGCTGATATTTATAATGAAAAAATTAGTACTAAAAAAGTTGGAACTAAAGAATTTGCTAGTGAAGTTATTAAAAGACTTGGCCAAAAACCAATAAAAATTAAAGAAAATTCTTATGCTGAAGTAAAGGAAAAAGTAGTCGAGTATCAACCCACCATTAATATGAAAGAGAAGAAGTTTTTGGTTGGCGTTGATGTTTATCTTGATTGGCAAGGTGATGATATTAATTCTTTAGCAAAGCAAATTAAAAATATAGCTGATGGTGAGCTTAAATTACAAATGATTTCTTCAAAAGGTTTAAAAATTTGGCCAGTTAATATTACGAATAAAATTGATGGTGATTATTTTAGTTTAAGATTTGTACCTGATAATCATGAGAAAATTACCACTCACCAAGAAGTGGTTTACTTGCTAAATAAGATGTTAGCTATTGATTTAGACTTTGTCCAAATAGAGAATTTATATAGTTTTGATGACAAACTTGGGTTTTCGTTATCTCAAGGTGAATAAATTTATTTATTCAAATGTTTAGTAACTAGCTCTTGAGCCTGTTCAGGGGTTATTTCCATTGGATCCAGATTCTTAGGAGCGCTAATATTAGTTTTGCCATATTTTATATATGGCCCATATCTTCCTTTGTACACAACAATTTCGGTGCCTTTAAAATCGCCTAAAGATTTTAAAGCAGAGCTTCCGGTAGACTTTTTATCTTGGCTAAGTATTAATTCAGCGGCAATTGTATCAATTGTGAATACATCTTCTTGATTTACTAAAGAAGCATATTTTCCATCATGATTTACGAATGCACCAAATTTTCCAATTCCTGCAGTAATTATTTTACTTGTGACTGAATGTTTACCAACATTGCGCGGTAAGGATAATAAGTCTAAAGCTACTTTCAAATCTAAGTTATCTATATTAATGAATTTTGGAATAGATGAGCGTTTTGGCTTATTCTTTTTATCGCCATCTTGTCCTAGTTGAATGTAAAAGCCATAAGGCCCTTTTTTTAGCAATATCTCTATGCCATCAGCATTTTTACCAATCTCTATATTTTCAACATGATTTTCTATATATCTATTGTTTTGATCTTCCTCTGAATTTGCAATATATATTTTATGCGTATATTTACACTCAGGATAATTTGAGCATCCAACGAAAGGACCAAACTTACCAATTTTTAAACCTAGAACACCATTTGCACAAGATGGACATTTTTTTGGGTCAACGTCGCTATCTGCATTTTTAGGAAAAATATGTTCTGCAACTAATGGTTCTAGCTCATTGATTACATGAGTGATATCATGTTTTTGAACTTCTTCTATGTTATGATTAAAATTTGACCAGAATTCTTGTAGCAATTTTTTCCATTGTATTTGTCCATCAGAAACTTTATCTAGCTTTTCTTCTAAATCAGCAGTGAAGCTATATTCAACGTATTTTTTAAAAAATATAATTAAGAATGCTGTAACTAAGCGGCCACGCTCTTCAGGTAAGAAGCGTTTTTTATCTAATATAACATAATTACGTTCCTGCAATACAGAAATTATAGAAGCATAAGTAGATGGTCTACCTATACCAAGTTCTTCCAGTTTTTTTACTAAACTAGCTTCACTATATCTTGGCGGAGGCTCTGTAGCATGCTGACTTGATAACACTTCATTTAATGAAAGTTTTTCGCCTTCGCTTAATGGTGGTAGAGCAAGATTTTCTTCTTCTTCTGAGTCATCAAGATTTTCTTTGTATAAGCGATAAAAGCCATCAAAAACCATGGTAGAACCAGTTGCACGTAAAACAGCATAATTATCATTTGTAACGATATTAGCACCTACAAGATCAATTAAAGCATTTTCCATTTGGCAAGCTACTGTTCTTTTCCAAATTAACTCATAAAGGCGCTGTTGATCAGATTCTAAATATTGGGCAGTAACTTTTGGAATTAAATTGATATTGGTTGGTCTAATAGCTTCATGCGCTTCTTGAGCATTTTTTGCCTTAGTCTTATAAATTCTGATACTTTCTGGCAAATATTGTTTACCAAATTCTTTTTCAATAAATTCCCTGGTACTTGTAACTGAGTCTGCAGATAATTGCGTACCATCTGTACGCATATATGTAATTAAACCTATACTTTCTCCATCTATAGATACACCTTCGTACAATTTTTGTGCAACCTGCATTGTTTTTTTTGCACTAAAGCCAAGCTTACGTGAAGCTTCTTGTTGTAAAGACGATGTAATAAAAGGAGGATATGGGTTACGTTTTTGCTGTTTTTTTTCAATATCATTTACAGTATATTGCTTTTCTTTTAGCTGGCTGACTACCTTATTAACTTCATCTTGATTAGCAAAATGAAATTTTTCTAATTTTTTAGAATGAAGATGAGTAAGTGTTGCCCAAAATTGATTTTTAATTGTATTAGAGAAATTGCATTTTACTTTCCAATAATCTTGACTAGTAAATCTATCAATCTCATCTTCTCGTTCGCAGATCAATCTTAAAGCTACTGATTGCACGCGACCAGCAGACTTACTTCCTGGTAGTTTACGCCACAAAACTGGAGAAAGGTTAAAGCCTACCAGATAATCTAATGCTCTTCTAGCTTGTTGTGCATTGACTAAATCAGTATCGATATCTCGTGGATGTTCAATTGCTTCTTGTACAGATTTTTTAGTAATTTCGTGGAAAACAATTCTTTTGATTTCCGTATTATTGATTAATGCTTTTTTTGCTTTTAATACTTCAACTATATGCCAAGCGATTGCTTCTCCTTCTCTATCTGGGTCACTTGCAAGGTAGATTTTTTTTGCGTTTTTAGCAGCACTAACTATTTCTTTTACATGTTTAATAGCTTTATCATTTATTTCATAGTCCATAGCAAAATCTTCCTCTGGTCGTACAGAACCATTACGTGAGGGTAAATCTCTAATATGGCCAAAAGATGAGATAACCTTATAGCCAGATCCTAGGTATTTATTTATTGTTTTTGCTTTAGTTGGTGACTCAACTATGACTAAATTCATTTATTAACTCATTAAGGTTATAGTGTTATGGTTACCTTTAATTATTTTTCCTTTTAATTCAAGCTCTAGTATAGCTATTTGAATAACATCGACAGATAAATTATGCCTAATTATCAAATCTTCTATTACAGTAGGTGAAAAGCCTATGCTTGATAAGATTAAATCCTGTATATGATCAATATCTTGTTTGACTTCGCATGATTCTTTCGGTAAATCTTTATCATGTGTCTCTATATTTAGCAAATCTAATTGCTTAGTTCTATTATATTTTAAATGTTCAAAAATATCTTCTGCTGATTCAATTAAAATTGCTCCTTCTTTAAGCAAGTGATTAGTACCACTATAACGATAATCTAGAGGAAATTCGGGAACAGCAAAAACATTTCTTCCTTGTTCTGCAGCAAACCTAGCGGTAATTAAAGATCCTGATTTAAGGTTTGCTTCCATTATTAAGGTGCCCATACATAATACTGATATAATACGATTGCGCTGGGGAAAGCTTTTAGCACTTGGCCTTATACCGTAAGGATTTTCTGCGATTAATAGTCCTTTTTCTGCTATTTCTTCAAATAATTTTTTGTTTTCTAAGGGGTAAATATTATCTATGCCTCCTGCAATAACAGCTATAGTACCGTTTATCACGCTACTTTTATGGGCGGCAGTGTTAATGCCTCTAGCTAAACCAGAAACTATGACTAAACCTGCTTGAGATAGCTCTTTAGCTATTTTGTGAATAAAGTTTAAACCATTTGTTGATGCATTGCGTGAACCAACTATTGCTATTGTATCTTGCTGAATCAATTCTTTTTTTTCAAGTATTGCTAAAAGTGGTGGGGGGGTTTGATACAAGTTTAAGTAGATAGGGATAATCTTGCTCTTTGTAATGTAAAAATTGTGTGCCAAGCTTTTCTACTTGCTCTACTTCTCTTTGTATACCATCATTAGAAGCTAGTGTTATATTTTTGGTTTTTAAATTTATTGATGATAGCTCAGAAATTCTTTTAATGGCAGTTACTGCAGAGCCATAATATTTAACAAAATTGTAGAAGGTTCTAATACCAATATTATTAGAACGAATTAACCTTAAACTTGGCAGCTTTTCTTCATTAGTAATTTTACTTTGATTACTCATATATCTATTTCTAGATATAGATTTAATTAAAGCTTTTCTGCATGTGTGTTAAGGTAATCTGCAACGCCCTCAGCACTTGGCTTCATACCATCTTGACCTTTTTGCCATCCAGCAGGGCATACTTCACCATGCTTTTCGAAGAAAATCAAAGCATCAACCATGCGAAGGGTATCATCAATGTTACGTCCTAGAGGTAAATCGTTTACTAGCTGGTGGCGCACTATGCTGTTTCCATCTATTAAAAAGGTTCCTCGTAATGCAATTGCTTCTTCAACCAACACATCATAACTACGTGCGATACTCTTCGTTAAATCTGAAACTAATGGAAATTTAATTTGTCCAATACCACCTTTATTAATATGAGTATTTTTCCATGCAATATGACTAAAATGAGAATCTATGCTTATGCCAATTACTTTTGCTCCACGTGAAGCAAACTCTGTCAAGCGATTATTAAATGCGATAATTTCTGAAGGACAGACAAAAGTGAAGTCTAATGGGTAAAAAAACAATACTCCAATATTTCCATTTAGATATTGATGTAAAGAGAATTTATCCATAACCTCGTTATCTGGCATTACGGCTTTAGCAGTGAAATCTGGTGCTATTTTTCCAACAAGAACTGTCATATAAAACTCCTAGTTACATTTGTTAAGTATATTTATCCTTAAAATAAGCTTATTTTAAATTAAGCGCAAGTGTTTTAATTTATTCTAATTATTTCAATTTTACATACTATTATTGCTAATTTTGGTCAGCTATTTGTAAAACAGTTTGACATCCAGGTTATCTATAAGCTATAAAAATGGTAAGTGGCGAGGTAGCTCAGCTTGGTTAGAGCAGCGGAATCATAATCCGTTTGTCGGGGGTTCAAATCCCTCCCTCGCTACCAGTGTCTTACGTATTGTAATGTCGAGCTGGTTTATTTATGAAAAAAAAGAAATTGCCTCTGTCAGTATTTATTATCACTAAAAATGAAGAAGAAAGAATTAGCTATGCTTTAGAAAGTGTAAAGGATATTGCTGAGGAAATTATTGTAATTGATAGTGGCAGTGAAGATAAAACTCTTGATATAGCTAAAAAATTTGGTGCACAAACTTTTTATAAAAAGTGGGAAGGGTATGGATTACAGAAAAAGTATGGTGAGAGTTTATGTAAGAATGACTGGGTTTTGAATTTAGATGCTGACGAGGCTTTAAGTGTTCCTTTAAAGCAAGAAATAATCAGCCTTTTTACGAGCAGAAAAATTAGTAAATATTCAGGTTATATATTAGACATAAAGCTTATTTTAAAAAAAGAATCCGAGTTATCTTTTTTTTCTATTAATACTTTAGCAATTAGACTATACAATAAGAAATATGCCTCTTTTTCAGAGAGTACAGTACATGATTCAGTTATTGTAAAAGTTGGTAATGTACGTAGACTTAAAGGGAAAGTTTTTCATCGTTCTTTTAAATCGCTCGATCATGAATTAGATAAAATTAGTTTTTACACGTCAATGCAAGCGAAAGATTTATATAAAAAAGGAAAAAGGCCAACTGCTTTAAGAATTATATTTGAGCCTTTTTTAGCTTTTATCAAAGCTTATTTTATAAGAAAGTGGTGCTTTTATGGTTTTGCAGGAGTAGAGCAAGCATATATATACGGATATTCCAAACTAATAAGATTAATAAAAGCAAGAAATTTATTTGAAGAAAAAAATAAATAGGGATGATTTAATTATGAATGAAGAAAAGGAATCTAATGTCAGACGGTTTTATTCTATCTATATGATTTTTATCGGCATTTTTGGTCAACTTGTTTTCTTTGCACAAGCATATAAAATTTTTACTACAAAACATGCTACAGACGTTTCTATAATTGGGTTTACTGCTGGTTTAGTTTCAGTAACTAGTTGGTTAATATACGGTATTTTACTAAAAGACAAGCCCCTTATTATTGCTAATGGTGTGGCGTGTTTAGGTGCTTTAGCTGCATTAGTTGGAATAATTATTTATGGCTAGAAGCTTTATTTTTATTATAAATTAACTTGTGACTTATAAATGCAAAATAATTTACTAAAATAAAAGAAAATAACACATCACTTAGAAAATGCTTAGATAGTGTTAGCCTACAATAGCTTATTATCAGACCAACCAAAATACCTATTACAAAAGATAATTTTAGATTTTTAGTTAAAACGAAGATTATAGGGAAAATCAAAAATCCTGCAGCTGCGTCGCCAGATGGAAAAGAACAATTACTAACGCACGAATTAGCAGTTTTCCAGAGTCCAATGTATATGTTTTCTCCACCGAAATTATCTATTGTATATGGTCTTGGTCTATTAAATGTATTTTTTATCAACTCGACCATAAGTCCAGCTATAATTGCGGCATTGAAAAATAAAAATACAAAATTCTGTTTATATTTTTGATAATGAGTAGTTAAAAAGTTTATTTTATCTTTCTTTATGTAAAAGTACCCAATAAAGGCTAATATGCCGTTTATTATAACAATAGTTGCTGCTAAATATGCAATTAAATTTACTGCTATTCTATTAAAATTTTTGCAGTATGAATTACTATTAAGCAATAAACTAGTTGATTCTAAGTCGATTTCTTGGAATTTTATAAAAGTAAAAGAGTACAATAGTATTATTATTAAGAATATATAATTTATAGTTCTTATTTTCATGTAAATATTTAGCTAGATTTAGGATACAATGCCTCCAAGGCTATTTGTAAGTAATTCATTAACATCAACATTTACAACTTTTCCTAAATATTGGCTAACGTTATTAACATGCACTGCTTGCATATATTGACTCCTTCCAGTGGTTTGATTCGCATGTCTACCAGGTTTTTCGAGTAATACTTCCAATTTCTTTCCAATAAAGCTTTTATTAAAAGCATTTTGTTGTTCCAAAATCAAGTTTTGTAGAATTTGTAGGCGTGCATTTTTTACATCTTCTGGTAATTGTGTCATCATAGATGCAGGAGTTCCTGGTCTAGGACTATATTTAAATGAATAAGCCTGAGCATACCCTACTTCTTTTATTATTTGCAAAGTGTCGGCAAAGTCTTTTTCGGTTTCTCCCGGATAGCCTACAATAAAGTCTGAAGAGAAAGATATATCTGATCTTGCTAATTTTAGTTTATTAATAATTTCAAGATACTGCTCAACAGTATGTTTGCGGTTCATGTCTTTAAGTATTTTATTTGAACCTGACTGAATTGGTAAATGTAAAAATGGCATTAATTTTGCTTCCGATCCATGTGCATCAATTAAATCTTCAGTCATGTCATTAGGGTGTGAAGTAGTATATCTAATTCTTTTAATTGATTCTATGTTAGCAATATATTTAATTAAAGAAGCTAAAGAATGTATCTTACCTTGACTATCTAAGCCATGATAAGCATTAACATTTTGTCCAAGTAATGTAATTTCTGCACTACCAAGTGATGATAATTGTAATGCTTCACGATATATTTTTTCTATTGGTCTTGAAAATTCAGAACCGCGAGTATATGGCACTACACAGAATTTACAGAATTTATCACACCCTTCTTGAATAGATAGGAACGCGGAAACACCTTGTTTGTTCATTGACTCTGGTAATAAATCGAATTTCTTTTCTTCTATGAAACTTAGCTCAATGAGGTGTTTTTTCTTACGCATTAACTCTGCCATGAGTTCTGGTAAAGTATGATATGATTGGGGGCCAACGACAATATCAACCCAAGGAGACCTTTTAAAGATTTCTTCTCCTTCTGCTTGACCAACACAACCAGCAACGGCAATAATCATTTCTTGATCTTTATCATTTTTACGTGCAGCCTTGAATTTACGAATTCTGCCAAGCTCAGAATATACCTTTTCCGCCGCTTTTTCTCGAATGTGACATGTATTTAATACTACCATATCAGCGTTTTCAATAGTTTCAGTAATCTGATACCCAAATGGTTTTAATACATCACCTATACGAATTGAATCATAGACGTTCATTTGACAACCATAGGTTTTAATAAATAAGTTTTTCTGCATACTCTGTGTTTTATTCTTATATTATCTTGAATTATATTTATAATTGTTTTTCAACAGGTTACACTTAGATATTCAAAATTTATACTCCTATTTGATAGTCTAAAATTAGAATTTGGATGGAACCATTCTTATTAGCATAATTTTAGATAATTTGCTAGTTTTTTCTTGTGGAAATAAATTCTGCTAATTGAATTAGATCACTTGCTTTATTTAATATGGCAAGAGAATTTATGGCTTCATTTTTAAGTTTTTCTGCTAGTTTTTTAGCCTCATCTATCCCAAGCAAAGAGATAAAAGTAGATTTACCTTTTGTTTGGTCTTGCTGTAAATCTTTACCTACTAAATATGATTCGCCTTCATAGTCTAAAAGATCATCTGTAATTTGAAACAATAGTCCCAATTTTTCAGAGTAATTTTGAAGTGCAGTTATTTGATTATCTTTAGCATTACAAATTATTGCAGCTGCTTGACAGCAGAATGATAATAATTTACCGGTTTTTAGCTGTTGAAGTTCGGTTATTTTTTCCAAATTAAAACTATTATTACACGCTTGCATATCGAGCATTTGTCCTTTTATCATTCCTTGGTAACCAATTGCATGAGCAAGCATTGTTAGTAGGTCACATTTAGTTTTCGGACTTAAAATTTGGTTTTTACTGATAATTTCGAAAGCGTAAGTAAGTAGTGCATCACCAGCAAGTATTGCAGTTGCTTCATCATATTTTTTATGACAAGTAGGTTGTCCACGGCGATAATTTGCGTTATCCATAGCTGGTAAATCATCATGTATTAGCGAATAAGTATGCACAATCTCAATTGTAGCTGCTATATCGATTGATTCTTCAATATTACCATCAAGCATGTCTATTGTGGCTAAAAATAAAAATGGTCTGATTCTCTTACCTGACGCTAATAAAGAGTATCGCATTGCTTTCTCAACTAAGGATTTACCTTGGATTAAAAGATTGATTTTTTCATTAACAAGAAAGCTATAATCTTTTATTTTTTTTTGTAGCACTAAATATGTAGTCATCACTAATTTTAAAATTAAAGCAAATGAGTGAACCCACTTTTGCCGTTGATTAACCTCCTTAAAGACCCTTAATTTCAAGGGTGAGTCATTTAACTAGACCATGATCTAGCTAGGGACAACTCTATAAACATGTTTCTAGATCTAAGGAGTGTACATCTGACGTGCAATGCAGAACTCACTCGGCATTAGCCTAACATTTTTCCAGTTTGCTTGCAATATTTTCTACATATTCTGTAATCATATCAAGTGCTTTGGCAACAGATTCATCTGTAGTAGTATCAGCTTTAGGGTTAATTAGTTTAGCTTTGCATTCTTCTAACTCATCGCTGATAATTAATGCTGCCATTAAGTATATAGTGATATCATTTGCTTCTTTTTGAAGTTGAGATAATTGTTGAACTTTATTATTAAATTTATCAGCAAGGAATTTTACATGCTCTTCCTGACCATCATCACAGTTAATGTTATGGGTATTGTTAAGTATATTTACTCTTAAAGTTGCCATTTTTATTTTTTAATTAATTTTTCTAAAGTAATTAATATCCTATCACATTCTTCTATAGAGTATTTAGTTACTGTTTGTAGAGAAATATAACGATTGTTTATGGTTTTTAGATGTTTTTCTAGTCTGTGTGTTTCTGCTACGGCAGCTTTTAATTGAATTTTGCTATTTTGCAATTTTTGCTCTATCAATTGCTCTAGCCGGCCGAATGCTTGAGCTAGGTTTTTTTTACTAATTTCTAGCTTGTTTTGTGTCATAGTGTAAAAACGTTTTTATTTATTGTAAAAAAGATAAAATCTTGGTCAATAATTATTGCTGTTAATTTTAATATTAGCTTGAGATGAAGCTATATTTAAAACCATTCTCAATGATTACATTCATTTCTTCAAAGTTAACAATTTCATTATCAAGTAATATAGCTATTTCTTCTTTTATAGTAGTTTGTAATAATTCTGGTCCATCAGTATTTATTGTAAATTTTACTTCATTTTCAAGAAATGTTCTAATAATTTTATTTAATTCTTTTATATCTTTGACTATACCAAGTTTTAAATTTGAGGTAGGGCATATTTCTAAGCATATATCCAGATCTCTTAGCTTTTTCATTAATTTTTTATCTAAATGTGCTTTTATACCATGACCTATTCTGTTTAGAGGGAGAGCTTCAATTACTTTTTTCATTTCTTCAACAGATCCTTCTTCTCCAGTATGGATAGTAGTTTTTAGACCTTTTTTAGTAGCTTCTTGGTATAAATCACAGTAACTTGCATAATCAAAATCTCCAATTCTTGGTCCTGCTATATCAATAGCAACAACTCCGCGGTTTTTATATTTAATTGCTTTCTCAAGTATAATAGTATTCTCTTTCTTAGAAAGTCTTCGATCAAGATTTAGAATTAAGCCTACCTTTACCTCAGGGAAAGCGATCATGCTTCTATCTAATGCATGAATTGTTGCAATAATGATTTGATCAAGATCATGCTCCCCTTTATTATTTCTCCACATAGGACAAAATCTTAATTCCAAACAGGTAATATTATTTTTTCGGTAGGCACCACTAACAGCATCATAAACTACTTTATTCATTGCATATGGGCTTGATTGAATTTTTTCTGTAAGATCAAAAAATTTGAGATATTTATTGAGTCTAGTTTTTGCATCTTCGCCTTTAATTTTATCTACTATTACCAGCATTTTTTGAAAGTCCCAGTAATTTTTTACTGGCATTTTTAAACCACATTCATGTGCAATATCCCAGAGAAGCGCAGGATGAGTAATGCTCCCTATATGTACATGTAAGTCTGATAATTTAGGATTTAAAGCAAAAAATTCTTGGCTTTCTTTATTCATAATTTTTTTCACTCTTATAAGAAACTAGACTATGTGGATGACTTTCTCTAAGGCTTGCTGATGTGACTTTTATAAATTGAGATTTAGTGTATACTTCACTTATGTTTACGGCACCAATTAATCCCATTGCAGCTTTTAAGCCACTCACGAGTTGATTTATTTGTGAATTTAATGAACCCCTATAAGAAACTAACCCAGATACGCCCATTGATGTTTTTTCGCTAACATTTTTTTGTCCATATCTATCGGCAGTGATATCTAAATTTAATACATCACTTGAACCCATACCTCGATATTTTTTAAATTTTTTACCCTCTATTTCGATGATTTCTCCTGGAGATTCATCAAGTCCAGAAAGTAAATTTCCTAGCATTACACAATCCGCACCGGCTGCAATAGCTTTAGCAATATCGCCAGAGTTTTTAATTCCACCGTCAGAAATGACAGGTATTTTTTTTGCTTTAGTTACTTGCACAACTTGCTGTACGGCAGATAGCTGTGGTACACCAACTCCGGTCATCACTCTCATAGTACAAATAGATCCTGGACCAATGCCCACTCGTAAGCCATCAGCAAAGTCTGAATAAATTTCAGCTGCTTCTTTAGTACCAATACTGCCACAAATTAGATCTGCTGATATCATATTTTTAATTTTTGCGGCGCTATCAATAATATCTGTTTTCATACCATGTGATACATCAATTAAAATTATGTCTACTCCTTCTCCATCTAACGCTTTGATTCTTTCATAATCAAATGGCCCTACTGCTGCTCCAACTTTTAGATTTAATGCTTTTACATTCTTGATGGTTTCAACTTGCTGAGCAGCGGTCATGTTGCGATGTATAATTCCAATTCCGCCTATTTTAGCCAAACTTATAGCCATTTTTAAATCTGTGACTGTGTCCATTGGTGATGAAACAATTGGTAAGTCTATTTCAACATTTTTAGATATTTTAGTTTTAACATTACCGTCTAATGGACCTAAGGATGATAGTCCTGGTAGTAAAATCACATCATTGAAAGTTAGAAATTCCTCTAATTTATTATTTAGCATATATTATTCCCATCTTATAGTTGCAGGTGGTTTTGTTGTTATATCATATACCACTCTATTCACACCTTTTACCTCGCTTGTTATTCGATTAGACATTTTTGCTAATAATTCATACGGTAATTGCGACCAACTGCTTGTCATAAGATCAGAAGGATCAACAGATCTAATAGCTAAAAGCCATTCATAAGCTCTTGCATCTCCTTTTATTCCAGTAGTTCTAATTCCCGTAAAGTTTGTAAATATTTCTCCAATTTTATCATATAATTCAGCTTTTTTTATCTCATCAATTACTATTGCGTCAGCATGACGTGTTATTTCTACATTTTCTTCTGTTATCTCGCCAATTATCTGAATTGCTAAGCCCGGTCCGGGAAAAGGATGACGATTATATATATCTTCATTAAGCCCTAAAGTTTTAGAAATTTTTCTAACCTCATCTTTAAATAATTCATCTAATGGTTCATAAATTTTAAATGTCATTTTATCAGGTAGTCCACCAACATTATGATGGCTTTTAATATTGCTTGAATGTTTAGAAGTTTTGCTGCTTTCTATTTTATCCGAATAAATAGTTCCTTGAATTAGATAGTCAACGTTCTGGATTTTTTGTGCTTCTTCTTCGAAAATGTTTATATATTCATGCCCAATTATTTTACGTTTTATTTCTGGGTCTACTACATTTTTTAATTTTGCAAAAAATCTTTCCTTCGCATCAATAATATGAAGACTCAAATTATATGGTAATAAATTTTTTTTTACTTCATCTACTTCATTAAGTCTCATTAAGCCTGTATCAACAAAAATGCAATGTAAGTTACTTCCAATCGCTTTAGCACAAAGAACACCCGCAGTTGTGGAGTCAACGCCACCGGATACAGCGCAAATTGCTTTTTTATCACCAATAACTTGTTTGACGTGTAATATTTTTTGACTTAACCAATTATCTAATTTCCAGTTTTTATTAGCGTTGCAAATATTAAAAACAAAATTACTGAGAATTTCTTGACCATACTCAGAATGTTCTACTTCTGGATGGAATTGTACTCCATATATATTTTTCTTTTGATTTTCAATGGCTGCATATGAACATAACTTTGTAGAAGCAATGACTTTTGTATATTTGTCACTTAAGGTTTTTATTTCACTGCCGTGATTCATCCAAGAAATCACTTTGTTTGGTATATTAGAAAAGAGCTTACTCTTTAAAATAGAAACTTCTATTGACCCATACTCTTTGGTTAACATTTCTCCTACCGACCCACCTAGGTAATCGGCTATAAGATACATACCAAAACAAATGCCAAGAATTGGTAAATTGAGATCAAAGATTTTACGATCTATATCTGGGTAGTTTTGATCAGTAACAGACATAGGACTACCAGAAAGAATTATTCCGATAGGGTTTTGTTTAATGATTTGTTCTGCTGAAATGTTTGATTCTACGACTTCTGCACAAACACTAAACCCTCTTATTCTTCTTGCTATAAGGTTTGTAGTTTGAGAACCTAAATCAATGATTATAATTTTATGTAGTTCCATGTTTTATTAATACAGATAGAGTAAATCAAGTCAATCTTTATTTTGAAATTATATTATTGGAGATAGTTTATTTAAAGTAATTGAGTATCTATCTAATTAGTATAGTAGTATATACAAAGTTTAAGCTGTCTTTTGAGTTAAAGATTTAGAAATTATATAATTCAAAGATAGATAATAGGCATGATATCACAAGTTCTTGAAAAATTCTAAAGATATTATAAATGTGTTAACTAAAGCTTCTAATTTATCGATAACATATAATTATCGCAGAAAATATATTAATATATAAAGAAAACTTTATCTAATTTTCTAGCTAGTTGTTAACTTGAAATATCTAAGTATTGATTGCATTGCTACTTTAGAATGACTTATAATTGTGATTTTAAGATCTTTAGATTTCATATCTTAATCCTTTTATTTCTTTCTAATACTCTTAAATTAGCATCTTTAATAAAGTTAGATATATCATCCAGAGCCTCTTTCCCTTGTGGTAAAATTCCTGAAAAATTTAAAAACCCATGTAACGTTTTCTTGTAACATTTTAATTTTACTTTTACGCCTATTTCTTGCATTTCTGATGCATATTTTGATATAGTAGGAACTAATATGTCTGCCTCTGCCATTAATAAAAACATTTCTTTAACATATTGTTTTGGTGAAGAGATAAGGCTTGCTTGCTCTTTCATTGGCAGATATTGTTTTAAACAATACTCAAGCACTAAATAACTGCATTTCTCCAACCATTGATTTTTAAGCTTAGATTTTGTCGTAATACATTTAATAACGTCCGTTACAGGATAAATTAGGATTGTATAATTAAATTTAAACTTAATATTTGCTGTAATGTGAGTAACAATATTACCGCCAGCACTATCTCCCATTAATCCTATCCTTTTTATATCTCCTCCTAGCTTTTTTATGTTATCTATAATCCAAGAACAAGCTTTACATGAATCCTCTATTGCTGTTGGAAATTTATACTCTGGAGCTTTCTTATATTCTACTGCGATTATTAGACACTTACTAACATAACTCAGATGTCTTAGGATTCTGTCATAAGCTCTTATGCTTCCTATTATCCATCCTCCTCCATGATAAAAAATTAACACAGGCAAAGATTGGTCTTTGTTAGGTTTATATATTTTGAGTTTTGTTCCTTCTAAGTCATGTATTTCTTCTACATGTAAAATTATTTTTTTGGGTCCAATAAAACTACTGGAATAATCAAAAAGCCAGCGAAAAAATTTAATTAACATAATTTTCTAATTTTTAGATATCTTTTGAATTAAGCTGTTAATATTTTTTCATAAGAAGTTAAAGAGTAACAAACAGGTAAAGAAATTATTCCTATTATTACGATTATTATAAACATGCTTTTATTAAATACAAATGCAGTGAAAAGTATTATAAATGTTGAAATTATATTTCTATAGAACTTTACCTCTACCGTTTTAAAAACTAATAAGGTTTTACTGTTTGTATTTTTTAGGATATTTGATAGCTTACGGAAATTATGTTAGAAATTGTAGATTTAGTAGAAAAATTTATCTCTAATCCTCCTTTTATTATTAGTATCTTAACACTAGGCTATTTTAGGTTGCAGCCGCAATAAATTTGCACATATAATAATAGCGGTATTATTCGCTACTATACTTGCAAGTTTACTAAAATCTATTTTTAAATTACCTCTTCCGCCAGGTCATAATGAAGGATGGTCTTTTCCTAGCGGACATACTATTGCTAGTTTAGTACTTTGGTTTTCCATTGCTATTGAATATCGCAGTAAACTTTTTTCATTAACTAGGAATAATAGCTTGCACAGCTACTATATTTGCCCTGATATACTATAACTATCATTTTCCGATAGATATTGTTGGAGGTATAGTAATTAGCATTATATGGCTAAACATCTTCCAGTTCATTATAAAGAAATGGAGAAATAGGAATGAGTATGAAATTGCTATTTTATTGGGCGTAATAGGATTTTTTGCTAATTATTATAATTGTAGTCCCTTTAATTGGAAGTATAATTTATGGGCTGCTGATGCAATGTTATTTGGCTTTGGCTTAGGATGGAGCATTATATCGCCCAATAAAATAAATATAAATAATAATAAAATATTTAAGTCCTTAAGAATAGTAATTGGACTGACAGGATTATTAATAATTTATTTCATCTTTGAATATTTAAAAATAAATACTTACGATAATATAGTGGCATTTTTTGAATTTTTCCTGCTTTCATTATGGATAAGCTTTTTCACTGAGCGAATTTTGAAATCTTTAAACAAAATATTTTGTGTTTAATTCTTTAAAAATCGAATATAAGAAAAAGTATGAAAAAACTTTATAGATTTTTTTAAAGAATTAGGATGAAGAGCTTAATTTCTATAAATTAAAATTTATAATACTTCCTTAATTCAACTAATTGCTTAACTATAATTTTTAAAGTTAGGCTTCATTAACTTACAAATTAAAACGGTTACGATGAATTTAATAAATATTTTTAAAAAAACTAATAACAATCACATAATATTTTTATTATTGGTTTTAGGTACTACATTATGGTTTACGCCACAACCAGACGGATTGACAATAGAAGCATGGCATTTGTTAATAGTTTTTTTTATAACTATACTTACAATAATGATAAATACGCTTGCCTTAGGAGTAATAACTCTTCTTAGTACAGCATTTTGCATAACATTTCATCTTATACCCTTAGATCATGCATTAAGTGGATTTGGATCAAATATTGTATGGTTTGTAGTTTTTGCATTTTTTATTGCAAGAGGGCTTATTAAAACAGGACTAGGAAACAGAGTTGCATATTTTTTTATGTCTAAATTCGGTAAAAGTACTTTAGGTTTATCTTATGGTCTAGTCTTAACGGAGTTAATTTTAGCACCTGTTATTCCAAGTGCTAGTGCCAGAGGTGGTAGTATTATATTACCCATCATAGAATCTTTAACCAACAAATATGCAGAGCAATATGGCAATCATCGTGAAAAGCATAAAAAACAAATTGGTGAATTTTTGACATTACTTTGTTTTCATACAAACGTTATTACAAGTGCTATGTTTTTAACTGCAATGGCAGCAAATCCCATTACAGCAAAATTAGCACTATTAAAAGGTATAAGTATAAGCTGGAATGATTGGGCTATTGGAGCATTTGTACCAGGCTTGCTATGCTTAATTATTTTTCCCATAATATTAAATATTATATGCAATCCAGGAATTTCTTATGGAGATACAGCACCCAAGCTTGCAAAAGAAGCATTGAAATCAATGGGAAAGTTAACTTCAAAAGAAACTATAATGATTTTCACTTTTTTATTTCTACTCGTATTATGGAGTGCTGAAAAGTATTTACAAATTAATGCTACAACAACGGCAATGATTGGGCTTGTTATATTGTTGATAGCTAAAGTTTTAACATGGAATGACATACTAAGTGAAAAAAGTGCGTGGGATACATTTATCTGGTTTGCAATTTTAATAATGCTTGCTGACTCATTAAACCTTATAGGTATTACAAGGTGGATGGACGTAAAGATGCATGATGCAATTGTTAGAATTGATAGCAAAATTATAATTATTGTATTTTCTTGTATTTGCTTTTTCTACATACACTACGTATTTGCAAGTATAACAGCACGTGTAACAGTTACATATACAACATTTTTGGTTACGTTCTTAAATATAGGGTTGCCGCCATTACCATCAGCTTTAGGCCTGGGATATTTATCAGTATTATCGGCTGGCCTTACTCATTATGGAATTGGGTCTGCTCCTATATTTTTTGGTGCCGGATATAGCACTACATCCAGGTGGTGGAAAAAGTCGTTTATTATAGCTTCTACTAATTTATTTGTATGGAGCTTTTTTAGTTTAATATGGTGGAAAATTCTTGGCTGGTATTAATATTAATAACTTTGATATTTTGAATTTTTTACGGAATAAATAAACAAATTGTTTATGCGCTTTTATTAATTGCCTGGATACACTGTAGCTATAACTACACGATAATTGAATACTAATTTTTAATATTATTTATCGCCAACTTTTAGAGCAGCAATAAATGCAGATTGAGGGATTTCAACATTTCCGAAAGAGCGCATTCTTTTTTTACCAGCTTTTTGTTTTTCTAATAATTTACGTTTACGAGAGATATCACCACCATAACATTTTGCAGTTACGTCTTTGCGTATAGCTTTTACACTTTCTCTAGCGATAATTTTACCGCCAATTGCTGCTTGAATAGCGACTTGAAATAAATGCTGAGGAATGAGATCTTTTAGGCGAGTGCATAACTCTCTACCTCGAGCCTCCGAACGTGCTCTATGAACGATTAATGACAGAGCATCAACTGGTTGAGAGTTTACCAAAATTGTGACCTTAACTAAATCTCCTCTTTCATAACTGTCCATGTGCCAATCAAAACTAGCATACCCACGTGAGCAAGATTTTAACTTGTCATAGAAATCAAATACTACTTCATTAAGAGGAAGTTTATATGTCAACATTGCACGTGCTCCTACATAAGTAAGATCAACTTGGATACCTCTTTTTTCTGTACATAATGACAGTACCACTCCTAAATACTCATCTGGTACCAATATTGTTGCTTTAATCCAAGGTTCTTCAATAAAATCAATTTTTATTGGGTCAGGCATATCATTTGGATTATGAACTTCTGAAATCTTATCAGAGTTTTTGATATAAGTTTTATAAATTACACTAGGCGCGGTAGTTACTAAGTCTAAATTAAATTCTCGATCAAGGCGTTCTTGAACGATTTCTAAATGTAATAAACCAAGAAATCCACAACGAAAACCAAAACCAAGAGCACTAGAACTTTCTAGTTCATATTCAAAACTTGAGTCGTTTAGTCTTAGCTTGGATAAAGATTCACGTAATTTTTCAAATTCTGAGGAATCAGCTGGATATAATCCACAGAATACTACAGGAAGATTTGGTTGAAATCCTGGTAAGATTTTAGGTTTTAAATTAGTTTGTTCGATGATGGTATCTCCTACTTTACAATCTACGACTTGTTTGATTGAAGCAGTAAAGAAACCAACTTCTCCAGCTTTTAATGAATCAACAGATGTTTTTTTAGGAGTAAATATACCAACACTATCAACTGAATAACAGGCATCTGTTGCAACCATTTTTATCTGAGATGCTTTCTTTAACTCACCGTCTATAATTCTAACCAGAATTACTACACCGAGATAGCTATCATACCAGCTATCTACTAGTAGTGCACATAAAGGCGATGCTACATCTCCTTTTGGAGCAGGGAGTTTTATCACTATTGCTTCTAAAACAGCCTTGATCCCAAGACCGCTTTTAGCGGAAATAGGTATAGCATCACTTGCATCAATACCTATTACGTCTTCAATTTGTTTTTTGACTCTATCTGATTCGGCTGCCGGCAAATCAATTTTATTAAGTACTGGCACAATTTCATGATTATTATCGATAGCTTTATATACATTAGCTAAAGTTTGGGCTTCAACTCCTTGGCTTGCGTCAACTACGAGTAAAGAGCCTTCACATGCAGCAAGAGATCTACTTACTTCATAAGAGAAATCGACATGGCCTGGAGTATCTATAAGATTTAAAATATAGGTTTTTTTATCATCTGCCTTATATTTTAATCTTACTGTTTGGGCTTTAATAGTGATGCCGCGTTCTTTCTCAATATCCATTGAATCAAGTACCTGAGAAGTCATTTCTCTAGATTCAAGACCACCGCAAAATTCAATTAAACGGTCAGCCAGGGTTGACTTTCCATGATCAATATGTGCTATGATAGCAAAGTTACGAATTAAAGATAAGCTGTACATATATTAAAAATTATTTTACAAATACTACAAATAAAAATCTATTATACTGAAAACTTTTAATAATAAAACCTGTAATCATCATTAAGATGCGTAATGAAACCGAAAATGTTGTAAAAAGAATAGAGCAGTCTCTTGTATTGCTCAGGAGGTCACTTTGACCTTGAAGAATTGTCTCATGAATTATCAAAATTAAAGATTGAAGCAGCAAATCCTAATATTTGGAGTGACAATAATAAAGCTAGAAGCTTGCTTAAAAGGCAAACTTTTGTTCAAAACTTGCTAGATTCATTTTACAATTTAGAAAATAATTTTAAAGATACGATTGAGCTTATTAATTTAGCAGAATCAGATGATGATAGAATTTTGCTTAATGAATCAGAAGCTAATTTAAACAATATAGAACGTGAGGCAAAGAGCTTTGAAATAGAATGCTTGTTTTCTGGTGAAGCTGATGGTAATAACTGTTTTTTAGAAATTCATGCTGGGGCAGGTGGTACAGAAAGTCATGATTGGGCATTAATTTTGCTTAGAATGTATATAAGGTTTTGTGAACGTCATAATTTTAAGTTTGAAATTGTAGATGAGCTTGATGGAGAGGATGCAGGAATTAAGTCTTCTACTATTAAAGTAGAAGGCAAAAACGTTTATGGTTGGTTAAAAACTGAAAGTGGTGTTCATAGATTAGTGAGAATCTCACCTTTTAATGCTGCCGGAAAAAGGCAAACTAGTTTTGCTAGCGTTTGGGTATATCCAATTGTTGATGATTCTATTAAGGTTGAAATTAATGATAAGGATTTGAGAATAGATACTTATAGGGCTTCTGGGGCAGGTGGACAACATATTAATAAAACTGATAGTGCAGTGAGAATTACTCATATACCAACTAATATTGTAGTGCAATGTCAAAGTAGTAGATCACAACATCGTAATCGTGCAGATGCATTTTCTATGTTAAGATCTAAGTTATATGAGTTAGAGTTAAAAAATAGAGAAGACAAAATCAAAGCTCAAAATGCTAAAAAGACTGATAATTCATGGGGTAATCAGATTAGATCATATGTGTTACAGCCGTATCAGATGGTAAAAGACCATAGATCTAATTATGAGACTAGTGCTACAAATGATATTTTAGACGGAGAATTAGATGATATGATTTCAAATAGTTTAGCTCATTTATCTTAAATATTTTAGTTTGGTAAATTATGACATATCAGAAATTACAAAATGGTGACATTGTAGACATAATAGCTCCATCTTCTTCTAGAGATGTAGATTTAAAAGCTGTTGAAAACATAGCTCGAGGTTTTGATCTTATCCCACGTATACAAGATAATATTATTGCGCGAGGAGCTGATTTTTTTTCTGCAAATACTGATGAGATTAGGTTTGAGCAATTAAAGCAAGCGATATATACGAAAGATTCAAAGGTAATTTGGTCTTTTAGAGGTGGTTATGGTGCGACGCGCTTAATACCTAAATTACTTAATTTACCACTACCAATATATCCTAAAATTCTTATTGGTTACAGTGACATTACAGCTTTACATATTTTATGTACTCAAAGGTATGGTTGGTCAACTCTACATGGTAGAACTCTTAGTGAGTTTGTTGCACGTGATACTAATAAAGCTGAAATTATTGCAATGAAAGAAGTTTTATTTGGTCAAAGTAAAGTGGTGTTTAATAACTTAAAATCATTAAATAAAATTGCTTTAATTGATAAAGAAATAAAATCTGAAGTTATTGGTGGAAATCTTGCGCTTATCAAAACCAGTCTTGGAACTTCATGGCAATTTAATGCTGACCATAAAATTATCTTATTAGAAGATGTTGATGAAAGAGGCTATAGTATTGATAGGATGTTAACTCATCTTACTCAGGCAGGTATATTTGATAAAGCATTAGCAGTGATTATTGGAGATATTATGTGCAACCCTGAGAAAGATGGCACAATGTTGTGTGACCAGGCTATTGCTAGATTTGCAAATTCTTTAAATACTCCAGTTTTATCATGTCCGCGAATTGGGCATGGTAAGTATAACTGGCCTGTTCCTTTTAATATGGCTGCATTATTGACTTTAGGCAAATTACCAACTTTAACAATAGATACGTTTAGATAAATGCAAATAAAAATTGGTACCAGAGTAAGTAAACTTGCCTTAATTCAAGCAGAAGAAGTAAGACAAGCATTACTTGTTTCACATGTTAATTTGAATCCTGAAGAACTTGTTTTAGTTCCGATTAAAACCACAGGTGATAAAATATTAAATAAAAATTTATACGATGTTGGTGGTAAAGGTCTATTTATTAAAGAAATTGAAGAAGCATTGCTGGATAAATCTATTGATATTGCTGTTCATTCAATGAAAGACATGCCGGCGTTTCTACCTGAGCAGCTTGTTGTAAATTGTATATTAGAACGTGAAGATCCTCGGGATGCGTTTTTATCATTTAGTGGCGGTGATATTGCCAGTTTGTCAAAAGGGGCTTCTGTAGGAACTTGCGCACCTAGACGTGCAGCGCAGTTTTTACATTTAAGACCAGATGTTCAAATTGCTACTATACGTGGAAATGTTGATACAAGAATAGAAAAACTAGAA
>Ga0114962_10001198_pt1 | contig 22585 bp, 22 predicted proteins | sample C_130820_MF_Meta_FD_87017 | JGI IMG/M metagenome (GOLD analysis project Ga0114962, IMG submission 87017) | Freshwater microbial communities from Lake Croche, Canada to study carbon cycling - C_130820_MF_MetaG | ecosystem: Environmental > Aquatic > Freshwater > Lake | place: Lake Croche, Canada... | reverse complement strand
ATCTTAAGAGCATTAATTTTTGGTCATTTTTTATTTGATGCTTCTAAAAATTCAAAATGAATAAACATGTAGTCCGATTGTAGATTTATATTAAAGACAAGGGTTCAACTCCCTTTACGTCCAAAGTGCAGATGAATGCCACCTTCACGTTGGTTGCACTTGAGTCACGCTAAGAGCATTCACAGAGGCAATGGTTTCTTTTAAAGATAAAACCATTGCCTCTTTTGGAAAGTTATTTTTTTCAAGATTAATTGTAGAACAAACAAATTCAATTATGGCTATAATATCAAAAACAGACGCACAAAAGAAAGTTTACGAACTCACTGAAAAGTTAATTTTTACCAAAAAAGATTTTCGTGATATCGCATCAGGTTACAAAGAAAAAATAAAAGAACTTGAAAATGAAATTAAAGCAATTGTGGAAGAAGCAGAATCAGGTGGAACATCAATTAAAACACCATGACATTATATTGACTATGTATTGTAATAGTCTATAGTAGATGTTATGTCAAAAAAGAAATACAAAGGTGAGTTTGAAGACATTATCAAGGAAAAGCTAGGAGAAAAAACAAATGTTTCTTTGAAAGATAAACCAAAAAAATTATCTAAACTAGAAGAAGTAGATATAGATGAATCTTTCTTTCAAAGAGAATATCGTATTGTTAATAGTGATTCTAACGTAGAACATGTTTTTTTTAGAAACATTCCGGTTGATAAAAGAGTCACTGCAATAACTGAAAGGGGTTGTAGAGTTGCAGTTGCCAAGTATCCTTCGTTTTATAAAATTTATTTTATAAAGTATATGGTAATGGATAGTAGGAATTATCCACTCGGTGGAATTAAAGTTTATAATCAAACGTATGATCAAGTTCAATCGTTTTATTATGACAGCGTAGCAATTCATCCAACAAAAAAAGATAAATGTAAAATATATGGAGAAGAATAAAAAATTTATTGTGTGTGATTGTCATTCCCACGCACTGTTGTTAGAAAAAGAAGACGATGACAATTCGCTTTATATTAGTATGTTTGAAAGGGGATTTGATGGGAAAAAAATGTCTATTCTAGATAGATTGAGGTGGGCATTTCATATTATAATAAATGGACATCCATATACTGACATGATAATCTTGGATAGTGATAAGGTAAAAGATTTAAACGAATTTCTTAAGAAAAATTTCAATATATGATTGGTTATCATGTATTGTGTTTCATATAAAACCAAAATATAAATTGTTAACAGATGAAAAATATGTCTGATAAAAAAGTTAAGACTGATAGTGTTATTAGGAATGAAACCGCATATCCAAAGAAGTATGTTATTACGCGCAGTGGTCTGCGTGTTAGTGACTTGGAATATGAAAACAAGGAACGTGCTCAAGCGGAATTTGATCATTGGAAAAAGATCATTTCTCGTTGGCCGGACGGATCAAAAATTGAAATTTCTGAATTTGATGAGAAGAAACACCGAATTTAAATAAATTATGAATAAACCATTTGGATTGCGTCAGCAAATTGCAGAGTCACAGTCAGTTGATGAAGTAAATGTACTATTGTCTAAGTCAAAGATATTTGTATTGGCAAGTGAACGTACACAAAAAAGTTGGAAATATACGGCTGAACGAACCTTGCATCGTATCAGTAAATCAGACGTTCAAAAAACTGAGGTCAAGAAACCAACCAATAGTGATGTAAAAAAGAAAAATACAAATAAATTGTAATATTTTTGTTAAATTTCAAAGCGACATTAATTAACTTTAATGTCGCTTTTTTTCTTTTTACTGATATTGTTTGATATTTATATAGGTATGCCCAAAAAAGCATTCATATATAAAAATTACGTTTTGCCTGCTGACTTTCTTGAAATGAAAAATTTCATAGAAAATAATAAAGTTCATATGACGGAAAGGGTCGTGTCATCCATTGAATATGCACTTGAAAAGAAATTAAGTTTCATTGAAGTATTTTCCTTTAAAAATTCCGATTTTGTTATCACATTACCATTGGAAAATTTCAAAGAGAATCTTGAAAACGTATATGATTATTACATAGAAACAGAACAATATGAGTTATGCTCAAGAGTTAAGAGTGTAGAAACGAAGTTAATCAATGTATTAAATAAAAAAACAGCCCATGAAAAAAAACAAACAATCAAAACAAAACAGAGCTGGATCCGATAACCCGTTACCAAATGAAACTCAAGACACAAGTCCACATGTATATCAACGACCAAAATTAAAAATTGAACTTAATATTTTTGAAAGAGAATTAAACGAAAAACAAAAACAATTTTTAAACATTGCATTAGACAAAAATACGAAATTAATATTTGTCAGTGGGCCAGCAGGCACAAGTAAAACGTACATCAGTATTTATGCAGTTTTAAAATTGTTCAATCAAAAAAAGATCAGTGATTTATTGTATTTAAGAAGTGCGGTTGAAAGTTCTGATAGTAAACTTGGATTTTTACCGGGTGAAGCCAATGAAAAAATGGCACCATATATTCAACCATTGTTGGAAAAACTGTCAGAATTACTGCCTAGAGGACAAGTTGATCTTTTGGAAAAAGAACAACGTATTGATAGTATTCCCCTCGGATTTTTGAGAGGATTGAATTGGAATGCTAAGGCTATCGTCGCCGACGAGGCTCAAAATATGACTCAAAAAGAAATTATTACACTGTTAACTAGAACGGGTGAATTTAGTAGGGTGTTTGTTTTGGGAGATCCGGATCAAAGTGATATCGGTGTAAAAAGTGGATTTACCAAAATTATGAATGTATTTGACGATGATGAAAGTAGAGAACAAGGTATTCATGTATTTAGGTTCACCGAGGAAGATATTGTTAGATCTGGGCTTGTGAAATATATTATTAAAAAAATCAAAAAAATGACATGACGTATATTTATTGAATATACATCATGTCAGATAGAACGATTCTAAATTTAAATAAACTCAATGCCACTTCAATAAGCGGAAGTGATATGTTTCTCGTCACTGATATCAGTAATAGAGAAACTAAGAATATTGTAGCATCAGAATTTGTTAATCATTTAATTAATAAAACTAATACATTTTTAACAAATTCTTTTACAGGAAGTTTTTTTGGTAATTTGATTGGAACTGTAGATACGGCATCGTATACATTACAATCAGATACATCAAAGTCGTCTAGTTTTTTAATATTTAATGGAGATAGTAATGGAACCTCGTCATTATCAATTACATCAAGTAATACGATGTTTTCTATCTCAGCATCGTTGGCAGATACATCGTCGTATTCAATAAGTTCTTCAGTTTCAAATATAACACTGTATGCAGCAACCACGTCGTCTACCAAAGCATTGCAATCAGATTCATCTTCATATGCATTAAAAAGTGGAACATCGTCTACATCTTCGTTTATTAACTATTATGGACAAGATAATGGAACAGTTTATAGTTCAAGTTTTTCAGAACGGAGTATTAACTCTTTGGTTGCTACTTACATTTCAAATCCTGATAGTGCGGTTGTTTATAAGTCAATATCTTCTAGTTTCTCAACGCAAGCATTAACATCAAGTTTTGTTGAGACATCCTCTTATTCTACGTATGCTGAGACTGCTATATCGGCGACTGAAAGAATATTGTCTGCCATAAATTTCAATGTTTCTGTTTCCGACAGTGGAAGTATAACCGTTACACCAGTTAGTTGGAAAAATGTATCTAACATCACTACAGATCGCCCGTCAATTTCTACCGTGTCATATAAGGACCAGGGCCACGAAGGTCTCGCTGGAACCGACTCACAACCGTATACAATTAGTTTTTATGTAAAATTTAAAAACCATCCATATTACTCAAATCCTCAAGTAGATTTGTCCGCATTAAATACAACGGTAATATCTTCTTGGAATTTAACTCAGGATAACCTTCCATCTCCTGCTGAAAATGGCGAAGTATCTCCATCTTGGTATATTAGTGCATTTCCATGTGGTATTGATGGATATGTAATAAAAATATTAATTTATAACGTATATTATACAACAGAGGGAGGTTTAAATATGTATAGATTTAGTACGTGGAAAAAACTCTTAAACGGGTCTTCTATTTCTGCAATTGTATATGGAAACGCACAGGATTTGTTATCATTCGGACCAACTTATTCACTTCCACAACAAAGAATAAGTGGATCAAGTTATACCCCAACGATAAATACTGCATTAGTTACTAACTCAATCGTAATAACAAATTTTCCATTTGAGGTTTCGTCGTCTTATAATAATGTGGTGTCAATTGCATCAAACGTGTCTGACAATTTCAATTTATTGTTGTTACAGAACGGAAATACTACAACAGACAGAAAAATAGCTTCACTTTACGGATATACAATTAGCGGTAGTTTTTATAATCCATTTCCAAATGATACTATACAAAATATATCGTATGATATTGATAATTCGAGATATACAATGATTCTCCCATATACGGCATCATATATTGATAAAACCACATTTACATCTTCTAATAATCCTTCTTGGAATATTTCTCCATTTAATTTTAATCAAACTTACTTAAAATCATCCGCACATCTTACATCAAGTGCCTATGTTTTGATAACAACGCAGAGTATTTCATTTTCTTCAAACAATGTATACAGTGGAAGTTTACCTATATATACCATTCCTAATATTACCTCAAATGCTACTCCTGTAATTACAGGTTCAACTTTTGGAATTTCTGCAAGTTTATCTCCTAGAATAATTACTAGTTGTTCACTTAATTCCGTTGTCGGAATATCCGGAAGTAATGGTGCGGTTGCGGTAGGAACAAATGGCGTGGTATTATATACTAATAATTCAGGAATACATTGGTATAGGGTTGATTATTTATCTACAGGATCCACTTCTCCATTAATAACTTTACAAACATCCTCAGTATATAATTTAAATTCGGTGGCGTATGATACGTTAAATAAATTGGTATTTGTGGCTGGATTGGATACTACAAAACGAAGTGTTTTATTATACAGTGCGATTCCAACTGGCCCATATGATACAACGGCTAGTAATTGGAATTGGTCTTCAAGTTATTTTTCTCAAGTGACTGGAAGTGGACTTGAAAATGATTCATTATCCTCCGTCTATATAAATAATTCAAATCCGTCATTCGCACAGTATGTTTCGGTTGGAAGTGCATCGGTAGCTGGTGGCAACTCTAATATATTATATAATCTAAATTATACAACAGGTTCATTTTTGGATAAACTCTACACCTCCGAGATTAAAGACGGATCAATATACAATTCTATAGGAATTGTTAATGGAAATCAATATTTATTTGGAGGATATAATACAATGTCAGTATATTCTCAAGTAGTTCCAAACGTGTCATAATATGAATTTAAGCGAATTACATCAGTTAGATGCAACAACTATAAATAACATAGATTTGTTGTTTTTACAGGAAAGTGGAAGTGGAGAATTTGAAACCAAAAACGGATTGGTTTCCGATTTGGAATTATATATACTATCATCGTCCAATCTAGTCAGTTCTCTTAAAACCGGAAGTTTTACCGGAAGTTTTTTTGGAACATTAATTGGAACATCAAATACATCTTCAATCTCAAAAACTTCTAATTATTCTATTTCAACAAAAAATTTAATTTTTCCAAATAATAGTACTGCATCATATTCTATACAATCAATTTCATCGTCAAAAAGTAATACAACAGTAAATTCTGATACGTCCTCGTATTCACTTACGTCTTCATATAGTGATTCTGCGTCTTATGTATCTACATTTTTGATTTTAAGTTCGTCAAATTCAAATACATCATCATATTCTACATATTCAAATTATGCAAATTCTACTGACTATTTAATTTATAACAACAATGACAATGGAAAAGTTTATAGATCAATATTGAGTGATTTTTCTCCGACTGCCTCATATGCACAAAATTTATCAATAAATAATACATCTACTGCATATTCATCCATTTCGGCATCAATAGCCGGTACTTCTTCTTTTTCAAAATATATAAATTTAACGCAAGTTACAAATGTTGCGCAATCTTGCGATAACTCAGATTCTCAGGTATTCGCATATGTAAATTTTGATATATCATATACATCACCTGGACCAGCTTCATTCTATATAAATGAATGGAAAAATATTCAATCTCCAGGAATAGGTGTAGCAGCAGACGAACGCCAATGTTTGGCTTTTACATCTAGTTTCTACGATCCACTATCATCAAGTGTATATTCATCCGTTGTATGTGATTTGAGTGTAAACTTTCCGGCAGATTCGCGAGAAGCAGGGCGCATTACCTATTTTTTTAAATCGTACGCATTTCCAATAAAAAATACAGGATTCGGTGTCGCACTCAGAAGCGGAACTGCATTGGGTTCCAATGCTTCTATTTGGGGGCTATTAAATAATGCAAATGTTTCTATTGTGGTATATGCACCATCAAGCAATACAAATTATCCAACCAGAATACCTGCTACTTCTACTACAAGTAATTCTACTTTATTGGGATGTGCAAGACTGTCATAATTTATGTCATTTCAAATAACAAAATTAAAAAATTTGTCATCTTCACAAATAAGTGATACCAATCTCTTAATAGTAACTCAGTTGACAGGTAGCGGAAATCTTCCCGAAACAAAAACCATAGAGGTAGGACAGTATAAAAAATATGCAATTACCTCTTCAAACATCAATTCTAAGTTTTATACCGGTTCATTTTCTGGCAATTTTTCAGGAACTCATTTGGGACTGTCTGATACATCTTCATATTCACAAACATCAAGTTTAAGTTTAAATAGTTCAGAATTAATATATTCACCAAATAATGGAACGTCATCATATTCGCAGACATCAAGTTTTTCAAATTACAGTATAAATTCTCAATATGCACTGAGTAGTTCATATGCAAATAATTCAAAAATCGCAGTCACTGCATCTTCAATTTACACTAATTATACTTTGCCATATTCTGATACAACATTGTTATCAACCAGTTCGTTAACTTCAAGTGTATCAGAAAAATCTAATTATATTAGTTATAGTATAAATAACGGTACAATTTATCATTCAATTTATAGCGATAAAGCTGCATATTCGGATTTTGTCGGTAATTTGGATATCAATAATAATGTAACAATGACGGCTGCACAATCCAGTAGTTATTCGTTGAATTCAATTTCATCATCATATGCACTGTCGTCATCATATTCATATCATACAAAATATGCTAAAAATTTGTTGAATGGAGAAGCATTTTCATATGTTACATTTGTTACTACTGGATCTACATTTGACACTCTCAAGATTGTTGTAAAAAACTGGTATAATGTAAACAGTATTACTGCTCTAAAAGTTACTACACCATATCCGGGGATAGAATTTACAATTAATTGTGTAAATCCGATACCAGCAGGAAATTATGTTAATGTGAAGGCAGGTTCGTCGCCTATAAATGCAAATGTTGATTTGACGGGTGATATTCCGACTGCATTATCCAATATGTGCAGTGGGGCATCTACGATGTCAAATACTTCTATTTCTTGTTGGGCAATTGCATGTTCATCTACGGTAACAAAAATAATGGTATATGGTATACAGTATTATCAACAGCAAGGTGCCAATAGTAAACATGTATATTTTAACTATGTGGATCCGTCCACAATGTTACACAATGTAATGTTTTCATTAATTGCAGTTACGGTTGTAACTTCAGGTTCATTAGAGTCACCACCTACAACATTAGCATTAAAGTGTTAATATAAAGTATGGTATTTCTTACGGTGAGAGTTTTAATCCAAATTATTTAATTTATGAATATAAAAAATATATTAACGTTTCAAAACTTAGTGTTTTTTTCCTCAATTGGATTATCATTTTGTTCTGCATGTTATTCAATTGTAGGTATTTCATCATTATTTTCAGGAGCGTCGTTTTCCGTCGCAGTGATGGCGGGATTTCTGGAATTGTCAAAAATCGTATCAACGAGTTTTTTATATAGATATTGGAATAAATCTACATTCCTTCTCAAGTCTTATTTAATAACTGCCGTGGTGGTTTTGATGATTATAACCAGCTTAGGAATATTTGGATATTTAACGGGTGCATATCAACAATCGGCGATAGAAAATAAAATAACTCAAGACAAGATTGTAATTTTTGAGGATCAAAAGAAATACTCGCAAGATAAAATTCAAACATCAAAAAAACGAATTGAAAATGTAACCGTATTACGTAACAGTCAAGAGTTTCGTTTAAACGAAAGTATGACAAACATTTTAATTGCAAGAAATCCAATTCAATTGCGTCAAATACAACAACAAACTTCAGATTTTATTGAACAAAGTCAACATGATATTGAAAATGAAAATCAAAAAATTCAAAAAAGTATTGATGAAGTTCAATCATTTGATAAACAAATATCAGAGTTAAAACTACAAAGTGGAAGCAAGAAAGATGTTCAAACTTTTAAATTTGTAGCCGACGAATTTGGGGTAGAAATTAACAAAGTGGTAAAATGGTTTATTATTGTTATTATATCGGTATTTGACCCTTTGGCTGTGTGTTTGTTGTTAGCATATAATACAACATTGACACCCGCAAATGTGATAAAAGAAACTGAAAGTGTGGATAAAATTGTTGAAGATGCAAAAAAAGAAGCAACCGAAGAAGTTCAAAAAGAAACCATTTTTAATGATATAATTAGAGAAGTTCCGGTTGACAGAATCGTTGAAAAAGAAGTAATTAGAGAAGTTCCGGTTGACAGAATCGTTGAAAAAGAAGTAATTAGAGAAGTTCAATCCGCACCGCATAAAACAGGTTATTTTAGTTTTTAAATTAAAATTAAAGAAATTTCACTTTTTAATTGATTTTTCCAATTCAATGACTATATTTAGATATCAGTTAAAATTATATATATGGAACAAACTGACATTAAGGAAGTTATCAAATTATTAAAGCAGTCTCAAAAATTAGAAGACTGGGAAATGGTTGATGAAGCTATTTTATACTTAGATGATTATCTTGATCACGAAGACGATGATGGTGAGGAATAATTAAACTATGGTAATATCAGTAATTTTATTAAGCGTTATCTTGGCAATATCACTATGTGTCAATTTGTATCTCGCGATGTCACTTGACCGCAATTTTGAAAAGATAGATATCTTGGAAAAATGGATATTAGAATTTAGGAATGATGTAGATGTTACGCACCGTAAGTTAAAAGAAGTAGATGACAAGCAAATGTTTCAGAAGGATGATGACGTGGGTTTTGTGTTTTCGGAAATTATAAAGTTGATTGAAAAACTCAACAAAAGGATTGAATGAAAAAAAGAAAAAATAAAAAACAAGTAAAAATTACCAACTCATCCGTTAAAAGTCCGAAATTGCCAATTAAAAAGAAGAGTTCCCCGAAATTTAATGGCATTGGAATTATCAAAGATAAACCCGTCGTTTCAAAAGAAAAGACGAAAAGTAAATCTAAATTGGACGTGTCTAAAAAGAGTATAGTTATAAAAAAACCAACTATAATCGTCACAGAAGAAGTTGTACCTAAAAAAACTTCTACTAATAAAATGTATTTCACGGAAGAAACGGAACGAAATATTATTTTATATAACAAAGAAGAAAGTCAAGAAGTCCGCAATGAGATATATAACAATTCTATCAGATATGCAATTGAGAAATTGGTAGAAAACATTTTCAACACTTTCAAGTTTACATATTTTGATAATAGTCCATCAGAAATCAAAATAGAAACGGTGGCACATTTGGTAGCAAACATGCACAAGTTTGAAGAGGGTAAAGGAAAAGCATTTAGTTATTTTAGCATAGTCGCAAAAAATTATCTGATTCTTCATAACAACGGCAATTATAAGAGATTCAATCAACACGTAAGTATTTCGGAAACTCCGGATGCAACTACAGTATGTTTACAATCGGAAGATTCATATCATAAAAATATTGAATTGTCAGAATTTATGAAATTGATGATTGAATATTGGGAAAAGAATGTTACTAAAATCTTTACCAAAGAAAGAGATCTTAATATTGCGAATGCAGTTATAGAACTATTCAGAAATGGAAATCGTATAGAATCATTCAATAAAAAATCTCTATATCTAAATATCAGAGAGATTTCATCTTGTAAGACACAACAGATTACTAAAGTTATCAATAAAATGAAACAATATCAATCTATTATAGTCAAATCATATAGGAATCGTGGTAATCTACAACCAGAAACTTATTAACAAAAATACAATCTGTGTCATATATATAGATATATGGATTTAGATTTTGAACTTTTTAAGGGTAAAAAATATTCTTCGGTGTTGAAGGATATTGTTGTAAATTCCGAAGATAAACGGAATCAAATTGATATATTAATATCAGATTTGAGAGGAATGATTAAAACTGCAAACGATGCGATGGTAATTGTTCCAATGATTAAAGATTATTTGGACGTTGGTGTAAGAAACGATGAACAACTAATAAAACTTGCGGCCATCGTCCAAAGAATTCTTTCAAGTAATGCCTCCCCCGATGAAAACGGAGGAGGGTTTGCACTAAGCGATGATGAACGAAAACAACTCATGGAAGAAGCAGAGAAGATTACCAAAGAATTGAACGCCCCAATTAAAATAGTAAAACAATAATATGTACAGAGCCAACAAAATTGGAAATTCATATTCTCAACTGAATAGTTCCACTTATTCTGGAACTCACACCGAGTCAGATTTTTATGAAATGGAACCGGGTATTGTTCTTGACATTATTCTTGATGACTCACATCCTATTTTTAAATCTCCAAATAACTACCCATCAATAAATCCAACCGATTGGCCAGATGATGTTTCTGGTAATCCGGCATTGCAAACAGATAAAAATTTTACGTGGATAGGACGTGTATTGGTTCGTCCGTTGATATCACAACAAGGTGCAGACAAAGAGAAATTGACATGGGCAATTCCTTTGGAAAATACCGGGATAGTAGAATATCCACTTGTAAATGAAACGGTAATTTTAGTAAATTACTTTAATACATTATATTATTCTAAAAAATTAAATATAAAGGGATTTTTAAATAACAATGTAGACTTTAGGAAGGAAAAAATTTCTGGATTAAATTCTGGAAATAGAGAAATTGAAGTTTCAAATTCCGACAAGACGACTCCGTATCAAGGACCACTTTCTTATACGGTTTCAAAAAAATACAAAAATGTGGATAATGTCGGAGTAATGGGAAGATATTTTTGGTCAAATAATAATATAAGATCCATAAAAAAATATGAGGGTGATTCTGTAATTGAAAGTAGATTTGGACAAAGCATAAGATTCTCCGCATATGATTCAAATCGTCAAAATGATCAAAGTTCTCCTCAATATAAGGATTATGTAAATAAAGATAAATCAAAAAATCCAAAATTTCCGGATTCAATAACCGGCGGCGGCAATCCTATGATTTTGATCAGAAATCGCCAACGCCCAATAAAATTGGATATGTCGGAAAAGAATACCGGAGGATTTGTATCAGAGGACATTAATAATGACGGATCATCAATTCATATTACATCTGGATTGACAGAATCCTCATTCGTTCCTACAATAAAAAAGACAATATTTCAGGAAGGAAAGGAGGAAATCTCCACATTTTCTCCAACTGGATGTTCATCTTTCAAATTACCAAAACTCGTCGGAGACCAAATTGTAATAAATAGTGACCGATTGGTTTTTAGTAGTAAAGCAGAAGAAACTCTTCATTTTAGTAAAAAGCGATATGCAATTACTACTGACAGCGAATACACAGTAGATGCACAAGATCAAATTGTAATTACATCCAATACAAAGACAGTATTAAATAGCCCGGCAATTTATTTGGGGGAATATGACAAAACAAGTGAACCGGTCGTGCTTGGACAAACTACTGTTGATTGGTTGTATGATTTATGTGATTGGATCTTAACTCATATTCACGGGCACGCTCACATTCATCCACATCCACATATACATGCACATCCACATGTTCACATCGATCCACCTGCAATTGCTCCCATACCTTTATATGTCGGTGTAGGCGAAGGCGCGGGGGTTACGAGTGTAGGAGGAGGTGGAACTAATATTATTGCAGGAGTCGGTGGTGTTGATTTAGGACCAGTTTCAATTGCAAACACATCGGATCCGATAAATACGGTAAGTGCAGACCCAACCAATACATTAAATGCCAATCCGTATCAAACTCAAATATCTGTGCAACAAGAAAGTTTAGTGGCTTTACGTGATTCTTTAGAAAAAATTTTAAGTAAAAGAGTATTTGTGACGGGAGGTGGATATGCACCCGGTAAATACGCAGGATCATTGTTGAAAACTAAAATAAATACTTTTAGTGGCGAAGGAGTTCCTGGTGGTTATTTTGGTAAAATTAGAGGATCAAATCCAACTCAAAATATATGATATCTTTACCACAACCTCCATCTATAAATATTCAAAATCCGCTTGGAGGAATTTCCAACAGCGTTAATAATTTAATAAGTAGTACGTCTAAAAATATTTCAAATGTACTTCCAGACAAACGTGTTTCTGGTTTGAAATTTGAAAAACCCGCCATAGACTGTGCAAAGTATTCACTTAATTCACTGAAAACGTTACCGATACCTTCCTCAATACCAATTCCCCAATTGGGATTACCTACTGTAAAAGATCTTACTGATAGAGTGGCGCAATTTATACCACCCATTCCCAGTTTGCCTACATTACCCAATGTTCCTACTGTGCCAAATTTACCAAACACTTCTAATTTGCCAAGTTTGAAAGTTCCGGCGTTGTCACAAGTTCCGATTCCGAAGGTTCCTACTATGGATTCTATAAATCCACTGCCGATTGATATTAAAGTCAAAGCTTGGTTGGGAGAACCACCAAAAATACCAAATCTTACTCAATTACGAGCAAACCTACCTAATGTTCCAAAACCCCCATATTTTTGTCCAAAATGCTCTTAATAGAAATATAGAAGAACTAGTTAGTAATATTGTCATTTTATTTAAAAACAGTTTGATAATTATATAGTATATGAAAACAAGTGAATTCAAATCATTAATACAGTCTGTAGTTCAAGAGGAGTTGAAGAAATCGTTACCATTGATGATTCCACAAATTTTGACAGAGATTTTATCCCACAACTCCAAATCCCACGTTTTGGACGAGCACCGACAAATTCAACCGGCTGCGGTTGTTAAAAAACAACCAGTTACGATTAAACCAGTAGAAAATCGTCCAATTAAAAAATACACCAACAACAATCTATTGAATCAGGTTTTAAATGAAACTGTTGGTGGAGTTCCGAGAGAAGGATCGTATGTTTCATTGGCATCTCCAATGTCGTCCGATGTCGTATCACAACAATTCATTAACAATCAATCTGACGGAAATTCAGTTGAACAATTAAATGAATCGGTGATAGTTCCACCGACGCATGTGCCTGTGAACGAAGAACAAACAAAAGTGTTAGCTGTGATGAACAGAAATTTCAGTTCTTTTATGAAAGCAGTGGATAAAAAGAAAACCCAAGGTGGTCTCAACCGTGGATTAATTCAAACTGAATAATATATATGGCATCTAAACCTGCGCTTTTACCAAAATTGTCAAATAGTATTGGTCTGAAACGGACATCTACTATTGGATTGACTTTGCCTTTACAAAAGGGCAGCAATGGATATTTCACACAATCATATGATTCTATTACACAAATAAAATCAAATTTATTGAATTTTTTCAAAACAAGGCCGTCTGAACGACGATTTAATCCGGAATTTGGAACTAGATTGTATAATTATTTATTTGAACAAAACATTGATGGGTTTGATATGATTCTTCAAAATGTAATCCGAGAAGATATACAAACTTGGTTTCCGAATGTATTTGTAAATAATATATTTTTAGATGTTCCAAACACACAAAAAGTAGAAGATGTCAATAATTATATAGTTAGAATAAGTATAGACTTTACATTTAATAATCAAACAAGCAGCTTTTCGTTTAATACAACGAATAACATATAAAGTATGGCAAATACAATACAAAAATCATTTCAACCTCAGAATAAGGATGTTAAATACCTTAATCGGGATTTTAATTCATTCAAACAAGGTTTGATTGAATTTGCCAAAAGTTATTATCCGACGAGTTATCAAGATTTCAGTGATGCATCGCCCGGAACAATGTTTATTGAACAGGCAGCATATGTTGGCGATGTTCTTTCCTACTATATAGATTATCAATTCAAAGAAAGTCTTCTTCCTTACGCATCGGAACGTAAGAACGTTTTGACGTTGGCTAAATATCTTGGATATAAACCTTACGCAGCAAAAGCAGCAACTACTCAAATTGAATTATTCCAACTGGTTCCATCAAAGACTGACGCAGATGGAAATTATATCCCAGATGAATCGTATTGTTTGTCTATCCAACAATACATGCAATTGGAAAATACGTCGGGACAAAACTTTTTGATTGCTAAATCAGTTGATTTTTCCATTGATACATCGTTTTCTCCAAGAGACGTTTCAGTATATTCTAGAGATGCGTTAGGAGTTCCCCAATTTTTCCTTCTCAGAAAAACTACCGACGCATTTTCCGGTAAATTAGTTACGAAAACCGTATCGGTTGGTGCAGCTACTCCATTTTTTCACATTGAATTTGACGAAACTAATATTTTAGAAATAATAGATATTCGTGATAGTAATAATAATAAGTGGTACGAGGTTGAATATTTAGCACAAGAAGTAATTTTTACCGAAATAGACAACAATGAAACCAATGATGGAACTTTTTATGTTTATAAGACTGAGGTTCCCAAGATAATGAAGTCTTTGATGACCTCACGTAAGTTTACAAGAAATATTACCTCGGATAATATGACGTATTTGGAATTTGGTGCAAATACTGACAATGTTGGTGATCAGATTATATATCCTACCGCTGGTGTAGTTGGAATTGGATTGGCTAATATCAGAAATATTGATTTATCTCTTGATAGTAGTAATTTTTTGAAAACCAATTCATATGGTACGGCTCCTTCTAATACTACATTGACAATAACTTATGTTGTTGGTGGTGGACTATCATCCAATTGTAATGTAAATGAGATAGTCCGAATAAATTCATATCAACTATTGAATGATGCCAGTTCGTTGAATCCTTCACAACAAAATTTGTTTAATACAATAAAACAAACGTTGAAAGTCAATAACTTTATTGCTGCGACGGGCGGTGCAAATCAAGAAACCGTGGAAGAAATTCGTCAGAATGCTATCGCAACTTTTGCGTCTCAAAATAGAGCAGTGACCAAGGATGATTATGTTGTAAGAACATTTGGAATGTCGCCCCAATTTGGAAGTATCGCAAAAGCATTTGTGAAATCCGATTCCGATTTGAACTTTGGATTGAAAAAAGATGTAAGTGGATATGTTGATTATAATAATAATGCAACCGCTACAACCAATGCAGTTGAAAATTATTTTAGAAAAGTGAATTATGATATCAGTAATCCATTTTCAGTAAATCTGTATGTTCTTGGTTATAATTCAAATAAAAACTTGACTCCAATAAATGCGGCATTGACATACAATATCAAACAATATCTTTCAAAATATAGAATGTTAACAGACGGCATCAATTTGATTGACGGATACATCATCAATATCGGTGTCAAATTTAAAATTGTAACTTATAACAATTATAATAAGAAAGATGTGTTGGATCAATGCAATCAAACCGTTCAAGACTTTTTTGATATTGATAAATGGGGGTTCTCACAACCAATAAATTTAAGTCAACTTCAATTAGAAATTGCAAAAGTTGATGGAGTACAATCGGTCGCAAGTTTGGAAATTGTAAATCTTACATCGGTTGACGGAAATTATTCTCCATATCAATATGACATATCAGGTGCTACAAAAAATAATATCATTTATCCATCGTTGGATCCGTGTGTTTTTGAGGTTAAATTCCCAACCGTAGACATTCAAGGAAGCGTACTGTAATATGCACACATTTATATATCCATCAAAAGACTCATACATAACTAACGAAACTCGTTATGTTAATAAAAATCTTGGAATTGATGAAATTTTGGAATTGAAATCTGTTCCTCAATTGAATAAAGTTTTGAACTTGTATACAAATGTACCTGTAAGCGGAACATATGCATCTTCAATAAAAAATTATAGTGGGTCGTTCTATGGAACTCTCAGTGGAAGCGATACTTCCATATATACAAAATTTTATATTTCAGGTTCATCTGCATTTACAGCTTCCAATTTTAACGGTGGAGTATCTGGATCTTACAACACAACAACCACTACAGGATCTACATTGAGTGGATTTAGTGGAAGCGTCAGTGGATTTGTAACCGGAAGTTTGACGGGATCATTTAATGGAACATTTTCATATGCATCTGGATCGTTGACATCATTCAGTGGAAGTTTAACAGGAGTGGTATCAGGCACAATGGATGTATATGAACCATATTATACTTACTACAATACTCCCGAACTGAGTAGAATATTAATTAAGTTTGATCTTTCAAACCTATCGTCTTCACTTACGACTGGAAATATTACTACAGACAATATAAAATTTTATCTGAAGTTGAAATCAACTGAAACCAATGAGGTTCCGACCGATTATACAATTTACGCATTTCCAGTGAGCCAAAGTTGGAATATGGGCACTGGTCGGTATTCAACCGGCGGCGATTCTATTGGAGTTAGTTGGAATTATACAAATGATGCAGGAACTGGTGCATCTTACTGGTATGGAACAGGTTCAAACAATTCCTATTCTATTGCACATAACTATTTTCTGACTCAAAGTTTTGCGACAGGTTCATTTTCAAATCAAGGAGGAACGTGGTATTATAGTGTCCCCACTTCATTTGTGCAACCAACATCAAGTGTTAAAACTACATTCTTTAATACATCAAGTTCTACTCCTACATTTGAAACTCAATATTCATCAAGTCTACAAACAAGTTTGACTTCTAGTTTTTCTGGTTTCTTATCATCAAGTTTGATATTGATATTATCAAGTTCGCAGTTGTCAAGTTCAAATTCGTCACAATCATACAATTTTATTAATTCGTTTGCAACGACGACTTATACAAATACATCAGCAAGTATTTCAAGTTCACTTGCGTCAATTAATATATCAAGCTCTGTATATCAAACAGAATATACCTCAAGTATTTTGTTCTTGAATAGTTTGTCGTCAAGTATACAAACAATATTGAGAGATTCTGCGTCATTAGTAACATATACGTCTCAATCATATCAATACATCCGTTCACTTTCAAGTAGTGTCGCACCATCTACCATATATTCGGATTTGTATAATAGAATCAATAACTTAGTGACCGCAAGTGTATCTTCTAGTGTATCATCTTCGTATGTTTATAACGCATATAGCTCATTTTCTTCAAGTTTGGCAAATCAACTTTCAGCAAGTTATTGGTATAGTTCAAGTGGATGTGAATGTGACCCAACCAATCAATCTGCAAGTTTGTCTGCAAGTTTATTTAACCAACAATTCTTGAGTTATATAAGTTCAAGTGAATCTGCTTCTATCATATCAAGTTATAATAATTTATTGGATGCGACATTCTCATCAAGTGTTCTTCAAGGTTTTTCATCAAGTTTGATATCATATTTCAATCAAGACATTTATGATTTACAAGTTTCCACTTCGGCAAGTGTAGCGTCATCTTTGACACAATCATTTGCATCCAAGTTCTGTTCTACATTATCTACTGGAAGTTCTTTGTTATCATCCCAAGCATTTAGTTATACAACGTCTGATATCAATGTGGATGTTACCAATATTGTTAAAGGATGGTTATGTGGATGTGTACCAAATGAAGGTATAATTTTGATGACATCTCTTGAATTGTCCGGAATTGATAATATAAACGGAACCATCAAGTTCTTTAGCAAAGAAACCAATACCATCTATTCTCCATATTTGGATGTATCGTGGGACGACAGTGTATATAACACAGGCAGTATGACTACTTTAAATGGATATAATCCATATACGGTAGTTGTGAAAAATCTCAGTAGAGAATATAAATTCGGATCTTTGATCCGAATCAATCTGTTTGCCAGAGAAAAGTCTCCTTTAAAGAATTTTGTCAAAGGTACTCAACAAAGTCAATATTTGAGTTCAAGTTTGTTGTCATCCGATACATATTATGCCATCAAAGACAACGAAAGTGAAAACATGGTGGTTGATTTTGATGATTATACTAAGTTGAGTTGTGATGGTTCAGTTCATTATTTCAATCTTGATACAACAACTTTGCCAGTTGCTAGATATTATAGATTACTTATAAAAACAACAATCAACGGAGAAGTTAAGATTTTTGATAACGGCAACATATTTACTATTACAAGATGATTATGCATCAAGAACAAATAAACAACTTTATTCGTAATGGAATATATCAATATCAATTAGATACGTTTGGAAATTTCGTTGTGGACGAAAACAATCCTAGCTTTTCTACTCAATATTTGAAGGTTGGATTGTATGATTTTAACTATGATGTTAATAAAATTGAATCCCTTCTTCCGTCTGTAAAATTTGAAGAATTTATTCCCGTGTTATCTACTCCTATAAATGCGAATGTAAATACATCCAACAATTATGTTGAGTCTGTATTGGCAGCAGGTGGAAGTATCAATTCGGTTCCGTCACAAATTATTGCCGAACTTGAGTATACTATACAACAATTGAAGGCTGACCGAGATGATGCAAATACTAAACTAAACAACATTGTTGCAAAATTGACTCCGCCAGCATAATTTTATGAATTTTCCATATCCATTGGTAAGCACATTCACAAGTAGTTTCAATACTGCATCATATTTCAGCGGAGACGATGTAAACAATTACAATCAGAATACAAACAACCCAGACATTTTCTTCGGAAAGTCTGATAGAGATGTTGTTGAATTTTCTTATTTTAACACCATCGGCGAACAAAATGGTTGGGTATATAAAAACCCAAAATCACAATATCTGTCTCAAGTTGGTATCTATAATGACGTAGATAAAAACCAATTTACTTATAACTACCGCAAAGTCAAAACCAATTATATTAATTATCAAAACAATCTTTTGATAGATGTTGGTTCAGATTTATCATCATCAAATGTTTTTGATGGACAACACATTGTATCGTATAATTTTACAAGAACGGTGGCGGGCAGTCAAAGTTATCCTTTGATAATATCAGATATTTCGCCTTCAAGAACCGAATTGAAGTTGATTCCAACTTTTCAAAAACAATCCACTGACAAAAATGTTTTTTATGAAAATCTTCATTATGAATCATTTTGTAGAAAGTTGGTATTAATAGAAGATGTAGTGGAATTAATCGCTACGTCTCTTGATAATTTCAATTGTGAAGATAATTACAAATCGTACTCACAGTCAAATCCATCAGACATCGCGGCCTTTAAAAATACATTTGGATTTAAATTTGATGCGGATGCTATATCATTCATAAACTCAGTTTATGATGGTTCACAAAAACTTCAGTTGGATTTATTCAATAATACCACAATCAAAAATTTGTTCGGTGTTAAAAACTATATCAAATACTGGTTATATACCTATTCAAAAAATATAGTAAGTTTCCAAGAACTCAATCAACAAATTAAATACATAGTTCAAAAAGAATATTTAAATGAACTTGCAATAATTAACGTTTTTAATGCAGACATTACAAACAATTTACAAATTGTTTCTACAATCGTATATGACAATTTTGTACAATCAGTATTACGTGTAATTGAAAACGCATTTTTAAATAAGTTCTATTCCTATTACAAAAACTCATTAAATTTCGGAAGTGGATTAGGCGTTAAATTCATTGATCATTCATTTTCATCAAAAAACGAAAGTGAATCAAAACATATAGAATTACTAGTCAAACTTGATAGTCCGTTGTCTTTTGATTATGCAGTAAAAAACAAATGTTGGATTTCCAATATCAGTATAGCTCCAATTGTTCAAAATGTTATTTTGATGCCTTTGAAGACCGTTCCACAATATAAAATAGGTGGACCTGACTTTTCTGTAAAAATAAACAATGCAAACAAATACGGTTATAATAATATTGACTCATTGGATAAAAATTTATCGGATACGGAGCTGTCTCAAATCAATATAATTGACAAGTTAAAAAATTTAAATATAGATTATAGTAAATTTGAAAATTTTGTAATATTTTCATCTGCTGCTATTAGAATTAAAGTATTTAAGAGTAAACTTGAATCTATAAACAGTACCAATATTCAGATTCAAACTTTATCGGCAGCGGCAACATCTAGTAATACAATAATTTCCGCGTCATATTCATCTGACATTCAATCTCTACAAAATAGCACACTTTCAATTCAAAATTCGTTTGATGGATATGAATCGTATCTGTATACCAATCAATCATTGATACAAGGATCGTTGTCTGATACTAATTCTAATTATCACAACTATATCATTGACGCAGAAAATTACGACATTCAAAACATTGATAGTTTGGTGAATAACACACCAGAATATTTGAAATTGAATGAAGATAATAATGATTATCTATTGTTCTTGTCAATGGTAGGTCATCATTTTGATAACATATATCAATATGTAAAATCTTTCCCAATTTTAAATAGGTCCACATCAAGCAACGATTATCTCCCTGATTTGGTTTATTATATGTTAAAGACGTTTGGCTGGGACACGTCAACTGACTTTGCAAATAAAAGTACACTCTTATCATATGCGACGGATTCATCCAGTATTTCAGCAAAAAATAAGAATGAAATCATTTGGAAACGGATTTTAGATACTCTTCCACAAATTTATAAAACAAAAGGCACGGAAGAATGTATTAATTTGTTGCTATCTTGTTATGGAGTTCCGTTAAACATTTTAACTATTCGTGAATTTGGAGGAAACGATATATTCCAAAGTAGCAAAACTAGTTATGTATATGACGCAAAGTATTATTTCACCAAATACCAATCTGGCACAGAATATGTAACATTTCCATATACATCGTCTGCAAAATCTCTGGAATTTACTTTTAAAACAGAAAAGAGTTATGTTCAAAATCAAAGAATAAATTTAGTAACCAAAGATACTTCTTGGAATCTCTCTTTGTTAAAATCCAAAGTTGATAATTATGGTGATATAATTTTCAATATACAAGATAAGTCAATGAAAATAGAAAATGTACCTATATTTAATGGTGACAGTTTCTATAGTGTATTATTAAGAAGAAACTCAACGTCATCGTTCCTTGATACAAATTCAACCGAAGATTATATTCCTACACAGTACGATTTAGTTGTCAAGTCATATGACGGCGACCGTGAGGTGTTCAATCACTCGTCAAGTATGGTTTTAACCAAAACATACAATCAATCATTTTCACAAGACGGACATTTATATTTTGGAAATTTTCCTACATCAAACAAGAATTTCACCGGATTGTTGGATAAAATCAATTTAATACAAAATCCAATTTCGGATGAATATTTCTCCGAATATTCAAGAAACTATAATTTCTACGGAAACAACGATGTTACTAATACTTGGAATGATCTTATTTTTAGATACAATTTTGATTATCCTATTAATTTGGCGTCATCCAGTATAGTTCCAATATTACCCCATTTGCCCGCCGGACAGTCCACTTTGACTGCAAGTGGTTATAATTTTGTCAATAACAGCGTTACACAATCTAATGCATGTACCTTTTACTCTCAATCTACCTATCCATATCAGTTTGAACAAGTAGATGTTGTACAATCTATATTTGTTTCTCATTATGGACCCAATAAGTTAAAAAATAACAAAATTCGTAAAGTAGAACAAATATTGACATCTGCACCTTCACCGGTTCAAACAGTTTCTCAAAATATTGATGTATTTTCTCCAGATTCAAATTTAATGGGAGTATTTATTTCCCCGTTCAAGGTGAAAGACGATGATATTATCAATTTCTTGGGTGACTATAATGTTATGAACTCGGTTGCAGATCCCGGTAATATTTACCAATCTACATATAAAGACTTGAAATCTTTGAGTCAAAATTATTATCAATATAACGGTGAACCTGTTTTATATCAAGAATTCATGACGTTGTATAAAAATTATATTGACAATTCTACATTTGATTCTATACGAAATGTTGTACCGGCAAGAACTAAACTTTTAACCGGTGTTCTGATTGAACCTTCATTATTGGAAAGACCCAGAATTCAATTGCGTCCACCGACACTCACCGAAGTTAATATAAATGTGGGCGACATTGATACTAAAGATAATATTGCTGCAATTGTACAGTCGTCTGAACAATATTCTTCAACTATTGATGAAAATGTCAGCAGAAATCAAATAAAGCAATTTAATTTGAATCGTGGATATATTTCAAATGATGACAACGATTATTATTTAACTGCATATGTTCAACAGAATGTTCCGTTCTTTGATTATAAACAAAACAAAGTTT
>Ga0114962_10001197_pt1 | contig 22608 bp, 17 predicted proteins | sample C_130820_MF_Meta_FD_87017 | JGI IMG/M metagenome (GOLD analysis project Ga0114962, IMG submission 87017) | Freshwater microbial communities from Lake Croche, Canada to study carbon cycling - C_130820_MF_MetaG | ecosystem: Environmental > Aquatic > Freshwater > Lake | place: Lake Croche, Canada... | reverse complement strand
TTGAATCGTTATCCAGACGCCAAAGTGATTTATTTTGATGCACATGCGGATATCAATACATATAAAAGTTCTGCATCCAAACATGTTCATGGGATGCCTCTTGCTTTTTTGACAGGACTGGACAAAGATCGTCGTTTTTCCTTTATCAAAAATAAATTGCCGTTTGCCAATTTGCTCTACGTAGGAAGTCGCTGCTGGGATACATTTGAAAGAGACGAAATATACAAGAAAAATATATTGTTTATTACACCCGAAGAATTTAACCGCCCTGGAAAAGAAGTAGAAAATACATTGCTAAATTTTGTCGGTAATGCACCGCTGCATATATCGTTTGATGTAGATTCAATAGACACGAAATATATACCATCAACAGGAACACCTGTGAAGGGGGGGATACAATTGGAAAAAGCGAAAAAGGTGCTGGACTTGCTTGACAAAAGAGCGAATATAGTGAACATGGATATTACAGAATGGAATCCACATCTTGGAACGAGAAAACAAAGACAAAAATCAGAGGTAAATACGACGTATCTATTTTCGGGGTTTTTGAGAAAATAAAAGAGGAAATAGATATATTTAAAATATATATTTTTATATATATTAAATATTATCATGTCAAAAACAATTGTATTTGATACAAAACAAATGGCTTTTTTTATTTATAATTTATTTGCACACGATATTACACACGATGGTCACCCTCAGAGTTTAGGAGAAGAAAGGTTTTCAAAAGCTATTTTGAAGAGTAGTGACAAGGCAAAAGTGTTGATGGGGCGAAAGGGTGGTGGTATACAAGAACAAGAAGATATAAATGAAAACATAGATTATTTTAAAAAAATAGGCAGCTTAAGCAGTATAAATATAATAAACCAAAGTATAAGTGAATATTTGATACCACAAAAACGATTGTTTGTTTGTTATTTACCTAGAACGGAAAATTTTGATTATGAAAAAGTGAGAAATGAAATGTCTTTTTTGATTATTTCTGTAGATCGCATCATAAATTACGCAAATGCATGGCAACAAGGGAAAGATCCTTTCTACCCAGGTTTTATTTATATCAATGATAAAGTCATTAAACCATTTGATGTTGTTATAACATTTCAAAGAATGCTTGGTTTAGGTAATATGTGCAGTATAAAACACGTGGATTTTGAAATACTTTTTCAAGTAGAATTAGCGGGAACACCTGATTTATCATTGCTTGTCACATATAATTTTCAAGATGCAGAATCTGTTTCAACACCTTATTTTTCTGTAAACAGAGACAATTACAATAATGTTATATCTAGTTTTGACCCTGATTTTTTTAATGAAAATTTTGCCAATTATATGAAAAATACTTCCCTTATAGAAATAAATGGACTTGAAAATACTTTGTTTCCTTCTTACATTACAAAAAGAAACGATGTGAATGATTTGCAACAATTTAGAAATGTAAGTACGGTTTTTTTACAATTGGATGATTTTATAAAAAACAATGATGAAAGAGGCTTTATGAATCATCTGGCAGAAGTAGTACTTCCTGTTTTTGAAACATATTATACACATTTCAAGAATCAATACGATATTTGTGTAACTCTTGAAAATGAAAATGAAACTTTAACTCATTATGATTTTAAATTGTATTTATTAGCAGAAATTTTTGCAAAACAATACGTATTAAACATTGGAAATTCCAATCTAAGTATTTTCAAAATTATTGAATATATTCTAGAAAAATCTGTTGGAATATATAAATTTTTTTCTGAAAATGCAGATCCAAATTTTACCGAAAAAATCACAACTTTAATGGATCTTGTTGTTTTATTAAATCTTTATTTAGATTATGAAACATTTGATAACAAAGACGAAGGTTCCAAAGATTATGAGGGGATAGAAGAGGTAATGGAAGGAGGTGCCGTAGCTATTCCTTTTCTAAAATATTTTGTACCACCTGATTTTATTCTTAGTTTTTTAACAAATTTTCTTGGATTATTTGGTCAAAATCCTAGTATGTATGTTGAAAGTACGAGTGATACAATTATACAAAATATTGCAAACGACCCTACAACACAGCAAAATTTGTTGAATTACAATAATGGAAATGGTCCAGCATATATTCAAGCTTTATTACCTAGAGATATATTACCAGAAGCATATGCATACCAATTGTATGGTTCTTCCTTGTCTACAACAGTAAATCCAAGCAATTTATTAAATTTTACTACCAAACCACCAACTGACGCCGAAATTGATGTAATCAATAGTTTGGGTGATTATAAGAAAAACTTATACAACCAAATGACGGACATCAAAAAATTTACAGATGATCTATTGATAATATTTGAAAACAACAAAAATCCTACGATGGAAGAAATAAGTGTTTTATTAATTAATTATTATTATAATGGTATTGGAGACAAACTGCTTCCTATTTTTGTCTTTAACATAAAAGGTGTGGTACAAGTTACAAAAATAGATAAGAAAATGAAAGCACAATTATTAAACGTGGCGCAATTTGAACAATACATGATTCGCCAAATAAGAATTGCGATTGTTTATATTTTGATAAAAAATACTAAACGTACAATAGAAGGAGTTGGTGAAGTGAGTATAATGGAAGAACTGGGTGAAGTAACTATAAACAAGTTTTTAGATAATTTCATAGTGAATTTGAGAACATATGCGAAAATATTAAACATAATACAACAATTGTTTGATTCCCATGCAGGTTTAACAGCGGTACAAAAAATAAATTCAGCGTACATGATTTCAACTGCCATCATATCGGTTTCCAAGTGCATGAAGGAAATTGCGATTGCAAAAAGAGATATAATATTAGAAGCCCAAGTTTCTATTTTATCCAGTGTTTATTTGGAAAAAAATGTTTCCAAGGGTACAACTGGAGTAGGTAATATTGATGATAAATTGTTTACGGAGTTTGTAAAATGGTTAAAAACCGGACCCAAAGGTGCTGGAAATTTTGTAGGAAACTCTAGTTATAAACAAAATAACAATGTAATCAAAGAAGGTGAATTTTGGACAACATTGTTAGAAAGAAACATCAATGTACCAAAAAATTCTTTGTATTACATCAACAATGCGGTGAATGCCAAGGTTGGGCTGCCCGATTTCTTTTGTCCCTTTTCTTCTATTATGGACGGACAATCAACATGTAATTCATTGAATTCTTCTTTGAAAAACAATGGTGTTGAATATGGTGAAATGGATGTTCTTGTGCGTGATGGAAATATAACGAGAAAAGCAGATGACAATACTGGCGAATCAATGAGATATCATATCAATGTAAGATTATTGCCCACCACTACGAGTATTGTTGAAATTAGTGCTTTTTTACGAATTGGAGATGAAATATTGATAAACATAGGTTCTTTGGAGTCAAACAACAATGGTCAAATTAGTGGACCTGATCCTGCGATTCGTGTGGATTTAAATTTAAAATCAAGTCCATTGGAAGCGAGTGAATGTTTGAAAGAAATTATTTTTGTGAATTTGAATACAATGACAAATACAAACGGAACAATCAAATCATGGAATATTTATCAAGATGTTTTAAATTCAAACGCAACTACAGGAGTTGATACATTGTACGGAGCTATAACACCGAGTCTAATACGTCGTAAAGTAATATCCGCATCCTTTAGAAAATCACTTGGTGATTATTTACAAGAATTAAATATGATTACAGAAAATGGAGGATATGTGAATGGAACGTTATCAAAAAGTAGAAAAGATATTTTAGATCCCAATGTATTACGCTTGGGTTTGTCAAACGATAGACCCTCTGGTATTCGTTTACTATTATTTGTTTTGTTTGGACAAGGTAGTATCAATGAAAACAGCATAGGTGGTTTCATCAACTCAGATGGAAAATTTTTAATCGGTATAAGAAACAAAAATAATCTGGGTAAATATTTTACAGGCGGTGGTGGAAGAAGAAAAACCTATAAAAGAAAACATAGAAACATGGTAAAAAAAACAATCAAAGCAATACTCAAACAAAACTAAAAAAATCATTTTTGAGAAAAACAAAAATGATTCTAATTCACATCTAAAATTGCGGGTCTTCCGTAAAAACAAGTGGACTCGCAACACTTTCCGCCCCGCCTCCCATTGAAAAATTCATAATAGGCTTCAGTTGATCCAAAATGAAAAATCCAACGAGAGAACTAATAAAAACAAACGCCGTATCTCGTATCAATAATTTGAGCGGTTTGTTTTCTTCCTCTATAAATCGCATTTCAATGAATTTGAAAATCAAATAAACAAATGAAATGACAACGGATGTAATAAGATGATTCATCATGTGTAAAATATTTATTTCTATACTATTCCAATGTTATTTTTGCTTATGATTTAACGCAATTTTACCCTAAAACTTCAATATTATCAATCATCAAATCAGGCAATAATTCTAGACCGGGTTCATTGATAACATGGACATCCAAATCATCCAAATCCGCTTTTTGATCTGTAATATTCAATTTAATAGTATCGCTTATTTCTAAAGATTCATTGTAAGGAGTATTCATTTCTTGTTCTGTTCCATCAATATTTTTGATAAAATCAATATTACTAAAAGAGATTGAATTTGTTTGAGTTTGTTCACCACCTTCTTGTTTTCTCTCTTGTGGTTCCAATTGTTGTTGCAAATTCAATTGTTCCGTCTCAATAGACTTTGAAATCTCCTTCTTGATTTCACTTTCAATCTCCTTTTGTACAGTCACCTTGGGATCTTCAATCACTTGTTCCTTTACCTCTTCAATAACATCTTCTTCCACAGACTCGTCCATATAAGCACGTAAAATTGCCTCTACAGGAATGCTCTCGCGAATACTGTTCAAAATACATTCTTGGATAATCACCTCCAACTCGCGATAATTTTTTTGCGTTTGCAGAGGAGGAATGCCTACTTCAAACAAATAAACATTTTTATATATTTTTCTCGCTACATGAATATACGTCTTGTGAATAAAATCATCCAATTTAGGAATGGTAATATCAATCTTTTTTTGTTTGTTTCCTGCACGAATCGCTGTCAACAATTTCAATTGAATAATATGAGTACATGTAATCAAATCTTGCAAATAAGTGCATCCACTTCGTTCACTAATACGCTTTCTCTCTGTCTCAATAATACTGGCATTCCAATGAGGAATGCGACTAATGAAGTTTTGAAACGTAAGCAAATACTTTGCGTTCTCTCCATTTTCTTTGCATAATTTATTGGCCTCGTCAAAAATAGATTTCAAACCTTCAATAATAAGAGGTGTTAGAATAGTAACCAGCCGCGATGTCCATTCGTTTCTAGATTCATGTAGAGAAGAAACATTAAAATCGTCCATGTTTACATTATCTTTTTTTTAAAAATCGCGTTTTCAAACACATTTTTCTCTAAATTTTGTCTCGCCTCACATAAAAGATATGTTTTCCAATGGATAATTTGTTTGTTGAAATAAAAAAGTCAAGATAAACAACATGAGTAATTTTTCACAACGAAACTCCTTTCGCACCTTGTTAAAGGCAATCAACAATTCGTATCGTTTTTCTGTAGTCAAAAAATCAGTTGTTTCTTTACCTAGACCCTTGGTAAATGTAGTAGGATTTTCCAACAATTGAATAATGTCTAGACCACTGTACCCCTTTTCGTACAATTTTTTTGATAAAACAAGCATATTTTCATTTTTTGTCAACGTACCGAGTTTGTTTTTCAAATAATCCATTTTATCTTGTTTCACTTCTTTCAAAAGAAACGTTTTTGCTACATTGTATTTATACAAATTGATTATTTCACCATTGTATTTTGGTTCAGGTATATAAATTTCACAGAAACGCGACAATATAGGTTTCAATAATTTATATTTGTCTTCTACAATAATAAAAAATCGCGTCGTATGACTAAAAAGTTCAATACATCTTCGTAAGGCTGATTGTGCATCCATTGTCAACTTATCTGCATTCAATAAAACAATGCTTTTGAAAATATCGCCTCCGTTGGAATGAATATGCGTCTTGGCGAAAAATTTCAATTCCTCGCGTATAAATTTGATTCCCTTTCCAAAAGCACAATTGATGTACATGCAAAATGTTTTGATTTTCTCTTTGTCATCATTGTAAATACGGTGAATAAAATAATTCAAAATAGTTCGCTTACCACAACCAGAGGGTCCATGAAAAATAATATTGGGTATTTTTTGCACAGACTGAAAATAATCTAATTTTTTTTTTATATCACAATGAATATCTAATTGCAACATATTGTTTTTGAACTTATTATTATACAAAAAGTCTTTTTATATAAAAATATAACTAATTGATTTTCTTTTTCTATACCGAATCAGTAAGATTATGAGTATATGGATTGGAACGGAACGCATTCAAAATATCAGGTGATATTCTTTCGCATGTAATACATTCGTTGTAATATTGGGGCATATGCATGGAACCGTAGTTTTCTTTGGCGGGAGGAAGAGGAATGGCAGAAGACGGAGTGAACCATCGTCCATCATTGCAATTACTGTCGTTTTTACATGTGCTCACATTGATATTGGGATTGAATAATTGAGCATTACCAGTGTTTGTACGATTGTGTATCGTTTGGGATTTGATATCGTTGTTTGTTTGATTGTAATAAGCGTTATTGAGAACATCTCCATAGGAAGTGGCTTGTCCTCCAGAAGTTCCGTAGTAATTGACATCGGTCGTTTCTCTCTCGGTAGTTTTCAAAGGAGTATTGTTGTCCACATATTCCTTGTTCTTTTGTCCATCAATGTAAAAAGGAAGACTTTGCAAGGTAGTTTCTTTGATAGTAGTAGGTGTACTATCCAAAGGATTGATTACATAACTACTTGGAACAGCACGTTTGGCTTCACCATAAACACGAACATTTTGAACTACTTCTTCTTTTCTAGAAGGTTTCAATACATCCATAAGAGGTGCAATCACGGCACCAATGGCTCTTGAAAAACCACTACGAATGGTATCCACTTGACGAACAGTAGTACGATGATTATCGTATATATTGTAATTGCGGACAATATCCTCATCTTCTACGTTTTTACCCCTTCCTATAGCCCGAGGATGAGGAGTATCGCCTGGCAAAACTGCATTGCGCTTGGATTGTTCAAAAGAGGGAACTGTGTACATGGCATTGACGCCAGAAGTAGAACCAGCAATGCCTGTATAATTGGTGTCGCATTCTGGGCGGCGAATGACGCCCATTTCCTGAATAGGCCGCAACGTTTCTCCTTTTTCTGCACCCGTTGTTGTCAACCACCGGTCTTGTGTATTGATAAAAAAAGTATCCGGTTTTTGTTTTTCAACACGACCAATAATTCCTACATTTTTAATATAAGCATCGGCAGGGCCTTCATGATTTGCTAAACTATATTCCAACTTGGGATTCGTTGCCACGCGCAATTGATCCACTGTTTTAGGAAGCCAGGAATCACGTGATTCCATTCCTGAATTGAAACCACCGCTTCCTTCAGAATTAAAACCTTGATTAAGACCAGGACCGACACGTTGTGTTTCAAATGGTTTGACATTGTTATTGTTCATTGCCGGATTCACACGGGATTGATAAAAATCGCTATTATTGGGTGTACCATATGCCCAATTGATATTTTGTTCGGGTTTAAAGAGAGGGGCTTGTTCAATTTTTTTAATTACTTGGGAACCTGCTCCTGCCGTGTTATCTAATAAAGTTTCTGCAATATTTACATCATAAGTGTATCCTTTAATTTTTCCTCCATAAAAAGGAACCATGTTGTTGTGTTTGAATTCTTTGGATTCTAAATAATCTCCGGTGAGAGAATAAACCCCTTGTATTTGACTGGCCACTTTGTCACCTTGGTTGACACGATTCTCATAATAATTTTGATTGAAATACTTGTCGGTTGCGACATTGGGATTAGAATACTGTTGTGCGTTGGTTGCCAAATCATTGTTTGTTAAAACAGGAAAGTTGGGTGTAGCTAGATTCATGTTGGGTAAAGATTTGTTCTGTCCAGGAAGCCCCATATTCGTGTAATTTTCTACCTCTGATGAAGAATAAGCATCATCATATTTTGTTTTTTTACTTTTTTTAGATGGGTTGCATGTTTTGTTTTTTTGATTAGATATGACATACATTCCTCCTAATGCTATTATTGGTATTGCTAATTCCATAGTATATAATATATATTTATAAATATAAATTATTATATTATATTTTATTATTCAATACATTTATTGATTATTGATTGTTGATTGTTGAACATGTATTACTATTGTTACAAACATTCACACCTCCTGCAAAAGATTTTTGGTTCATTGAGCTAACAGGAAGATCATCATATTGTTTATCCAAATAAACACAAGGAGTACCATTGTTTCTAAGTCCAAAATAATCCTTTTCTAAAATGCGTGTACTAATATTGCTTTGAAACGGCAAACATGTATTTTCTTGCGGGTCCAAAGGGAGTGTATACCAATCAACCTGTTCCAAATCACGTGCGGTCCATGCCGGCATGATAGCTCGGGATTGTTCTGTGTACAATGTATTGCATGATGGATATTGAATAGGTTGGCTAGGTACATTATTTTTTTCATAATCATTGATTCCTAAACAATCGCGGGTTGCTTTTCTGGTCATACCAAATAGTTCATTTTCCAATTCTACAGTATTGGTTCGCAAATTGGCACCCCATTTTTGAATAATAATTTGCGGGTCTTCTATATAACAAGGTTTATCACCATAACCTGGAACATCCAACATATAACGACCAAGAAAAGTGGATTCTTCTAGTTTTTTTTTGGTTCTACATGGGTCATAATTGAATCGTGTATTTGCCATTTTAAATATATTAATAATAGAGGAGATTTTATTCTTTATTGTAATTTATTATTGTAATTTATTATTCATAAAATGATAAAATCATAAAATGAAAAAATAATAAATTTGTTTTTTTAAAAACTAATATAAAAAGTTATTGCTTGTTTTTATAGACTGTAAAAAACTATGACAGAAGAGAATACATCCATACCTACCATTTGTTTAAACATGATTGTAAAAAATGAATCCAAAATAATTACACGGTTATTGGAATCGGTTATAAACATAATAGATTGTTATTGTATTTGCGATACAGGTTCAACGGACAATACAGAGGAAATAATTACTTCTTTTTTCAAAGAGAGAAATATTCCAGGAAAAATAATACATGAACCTTTTCAAAATTTTGCACATAATAGAAATGTTGCATTAGAGGGTTGTTTTGGTATGGCGGATTATATTTTGCTTATGGATGCTGATATGAAATTGAGAATAGGTATTTTTGATAAAATGATATTGATGAGTGGAGATTCTTTTTTACTATTACAAGGGAATGATAATTATTATTATCAAAATGTGCGAATTATTAAAAACAACGGATTATACAAATATCATGGTGTTACACATGAATTTATTGCTTGTAATACGCAAGAAAATAAAAAAAATATAGAAAAGGACATTTTGTTTATTGAAGATGTGGGAGATGGAGGAAGTAAAACAAACAAATTTGAAAGAGATATAAAATTACTTTTGGGAGGGATTGAAAAAAATCCAGAAGATGTGCGTTATCATTTTTACTTGGCAAATTCTTATTTTGATACAGGCCAACTTGAAAAAGCGATTGAATATTATGAAAAAAGAATTAAACTCGGAGGATGGGAACAAGAAATATGGCAAAGTTATTATAGAATAGGTCTAAGTTATAAATACATGAATCAAATGGAAAAAGCTATTTACTATTGGCAGGAAGCATATCAAATTGTACCCAAACGTCTTGAGAATATATATGAGATAATAAATTATTATAGAATACAGGGGAAAAACCATATTGTGAAATTATATTATGATATTTGTAATCAGGTATTAGAAAAAGAAGAAAATAAAAAAGAGAGGGATCATTACTTGTTTTTACATAATGATGTTTACACATATAAATTGTTCTATGAATATTCTATTTCGGCAAGTTATTGGGGTGTGAAAAATATGTCAAAAGAATGGATAGAAATATTCAATCATTGCAATGACATGAATCTTTTAAACAATTGTCTTTACAATATGAAATATTATCCCAATGTTTTGGAGAAAAAGGAACGTATTGATTTGTCTCTTTGTTTCAATAGACCGGTTGGTAAAAATTGGGTGAAATTTTATTCGTCGTCTAGTAGTATATTGCAAAAGAAATATCAAAATAACACGGCTGACGGATATGTAATAAACATTCGTTGTGTAAATTATAAAATAAACGAAAAAGGAGAATATATAGGATGTGAAAAAAATGTAATTAGTACGTATTATTTGATGGAATTGAATAAACATTTACAACCAAGCAATCATAAAGATAAGATTTTTGATTTGGTTGATGATGGTCGTTTGTATATAGGAGTGGAAGATGTGCGTATTTTTTACAAAGACGACAATTCTGGTTCTATTATTACAACAGGAACAGGGTATCATGAGAACAAAACAATTGGTGTTGTGGTGGGTGATTTTGATACGACCAAAGATGTATTGGAATTTCAAGATATAAAAAGTTTTAGAGAAACATCTTGCGAGAAAAACTGGGTTTACGTGAATTACAAGGGTTCCAATCACGTTGTTTATCAATGGTATCCTTTGCAAATAGGGAAAATAGATCGGGAAAAGGGTCAATTGGATTTATGTGAAATGAGAGAAATGCCGTGGATTTTCAAATTTGCACGTGGTTCGTCGTGTGGATTTACTTTCAAAGAAGAAATATGGTTTCTAGTTCATTTGGTTTCTTATGAAAAACCGCGTCATTATTATCACATGTTTGTTGTCTTTGACGCCGACATGAATTTGAAACGCTATTCGGCGCCTTTTAAGTTTGAAGGGGAATGTATTGAATATTGTACTGGTTTGATTGTAGAAGAAGAACGGGTGATTGTTCCTTATAGCGTGATGGATAACAAAACCATACTAGGTGTTTATGATAAGAAATACATTGATAGTAAGATTATTTTTACCAATTCATAATTGTATTTTTTATTGATTTATAATTATATTTTTTATTGATTTATAATTATATTTTTTATTGATTTATAATTGTATTGTTTACTTTTTTGTTTTTGTTCCTTTTTTACTTGATACAACCCCGTAAACTTGTTTTGCCTTTTCTAATCCTTCATATGTTTTTCGCATTTTATTCGCTGTTTCTGGATCAATCGTACCATTGGATTCTGCTATAGTAATACCTTCCATTGGATGTTGTGATTTTGAAATATCATGAAGTTTCAATGCGACATCAGCTGTTTTTGCTGAAGCATCAAGTGCTTTGTTCGCAAAAGAAGCTGTTTTTTGTGTAAAATTATTCAAAGAACCAAATGTGGTTGGTTTTTTCTGAGTATTTGTTTCAGGAAAAGTATTTGCATTTTCAGGATTGCTTGAAAAAGAAAAAGGAGGGGTAGTACTTGTTTCTTGTAAAGTAGGAGTTTCCGGAAAAGTATTTGTAACTACAGGATTGGTTGGTACAAATCCGGTATTTGCATTTTCAGGATTACTTGAAAAAGAAAAAGGAGGGGTAGTACTTGTTTCTTGTAAAGCAAGAGTTTCCGGAAAAGTATTTGCAAGTACAGGCTTTATAGGTACGAATCCTATGTTTGCATTTGCAGGATTGCTTGAAGAAGGAAAAGGAGAGGTTTCTTCTTCCAAAGGCAATGTTTCTTTAACAGGACCTTCCACTGTAGGAGGCAAATCACTGTTCAAATTTTCATCTTGGGATTTAACAAAGGCATTCAACAATGTATGAATTTCAGGTTTTTCTATAGCCAATTCACTCATTTTTTCAGTAATAATATCTTTGTCCTTGATAAAACGTTCTATATCCTCATTTGATATTTTATCCTTTTCTTCTACATTCTCATTGACTTTTTTGAAAAACGTACGTAGTTTTTCATCATAATCAGTATCTTCTGTACCACCTCCATAAACATTTATCATATTGGATTTATTAAGAGATGTCATTCCTTCGCTAAAATCTTTACTATTACTATTACTCTCTTCTGGATTCACATGAATAGCAGATACAATTGATTTTACTAAATCATCTTTGATGGAATTGTAAAAGAGAGAAAAAGTTTGTTCCACAGGAAGTATCTTTTTTTCCACTATCTCTACACTAGGAAGTATACTTTGTTTTTCTGGTTCCTCTTCCTTGACAACTTCTTCCTTTGGTTCCTCTTCCTTTACAACATCTTCCTTTGAAACAGCCATTTTTGGTTCTTGCGTCAAACTTTTTGTTACTAAAAAATCATCTACTTCTATTTCCGTGCGCTTTTTCAATAGTTTCTTTTTATCATACAAAATAACTTCTTTACCTAACCCACCTACAAATGCCTTGTATTGTTGTTCAAAAGTGGGCAAGTTTGTTTTGTTGTAACGCGGTAAGCGAATCAATTCTTGTTCGTAAAAACCACGAATCACAATTTTGTCTTGACGTACGTAACCATAAGAAAAATTACCATTGGCAGTTGCATCGCTAGAGGACATGAGTTTGGTGGCAATAAAAACCCATGGTTTACTTTCTTTTTCTTCTTCTTCCACAAAGATGCCGTTTATTTGCAAGTAATCACGGTCATTCACTTTTAACAACGGAACAGGGTAATCATATTTGGAAATAGCCGTATCTCCAAAAGCGACACCAAAAACATCACTAACAACACCCTCTATTTTGACACGATTCTCTTCTTTGGAAACCAAACTATTGGTAATACCATTGTCGTCTATTTCAATGATGTTCTTGTCTATTTCTTTTTTTTCTTCATTGATTCCAGGAGTTTTTTGATAAGCGTATTGACCTTGCGATACTCCTACAATATAGACGGAAGTAGAAGTGCCGTCAATTTCTAGACTTGCCGTAACTTCATTCTTTTCTGTTTTTAAAGGGTCACCTGCATTGACATCGTTTCTCTCGGGAGAAGAAGTTCCACCCTTGATTTTCCCATTTCCTTTTCTTCCTTTCAATGATTTGTTGCTTAAATTAAGGTGGTTTCTTTTTCTAAATGTTGTGGGAGTAAATGTTGACTCTATATGTAAACCATGTTTCCTTTTCACAGATTGATTCTTTTTTTTATAAAGTTTGGATAATTTACCTTTAGTTAATTTCATGATTGTTATAATATATAAATAATTATATTTTTTATTTATATAGTTATATTAATGAGCAATAATACTATGGATATATCGCCCAAAAATATAGCGGGTGAATGTCAACTGAAATGTAATTATTATTTTAATTATTCCAATAGTAATTGTGTAGTTCAAAATTTTGGAACAGGACTTATGTTCAGTTATGACAAATCGGTTCAACCTCCCGTTGTTTACAATGAAAACAAATACATTGTAGGGGGGGTTTTCCTTGTTACACCATCCTGCCATCTTTTTAATTCTAACCAGACCAATGCTGAAATAGCTATATTTCATCAACCTCTTTCTACTGGAAATATGTTGGTAGTTTGTATTCCTGTCAAAGTATTTGCTAGTTTCAAAAATTCAGGTAGTTTGTTGGACACCATGATTGGAAGAGCGGCTGCAGGAGCACCGAAACAAGGAACAACCGCCAATTTACCCATTACCAATTACAATTTAAACAGTTTGGTCCCTAAAGATGCCTTTTATTCTTATTCTGCCAATAATCAGGATGTTATTGTTTTTGGTAGTACCTCTGCGATTCCTATTACCCAAGACAGTATAAACAAATTAAGCCAAATTTTAAAACCTTCTACTCCTGTTAGTGAAGGTCCAAAGTTATTTTATAATAAAAAGGGACCTGCTTTAACAGGTGGGGGGATAAGCAACAGCGATATTTATATTGATTGTCAGCCAACAGATTCATCAGATGAAGAAGTCATGGTTTCTGCGAATCCTGGTGTACCACAAACCCAATATGATTTGGGAAATGCAACAGGATTCACTAGTTTCCTTCAAATATTCCTTTTGGCCCTTGTTATTTTTGCCATGCTTTTTGGATGTTATTATTTCATAAGCAAAATCAATACCAAATACACTGGACCTACTGTAAAACCAGGAACAACAACGCTTACTAAGAAAACATTCACCTTTACGAACAAAGAAGGCGCTAGTACAGCTGTTTATTTAATAGCTTATATTATGTGGGCAGCTTTATTAGCCGGTTTCTATTTTTACAATTTGAAATAAAATTGAAATCTTTTTATCAAAAACAAAAAAGAAACAAAAAGAAACAAAATGAATCTGGAACATTTGCCAAAAGAACTTATCAATATTATATTGGAATTCCATGGGTATCATACATTTCGCAATGGAAAATACATGATACAATTATCAAAAGATGATCCACGATACAAAATATTACTACTAAAACCCCCTATTGAGAGAAACATCTATGGATTTTGGGAAGCAAAACTTTTTCAAACTGTCTACGAAAGAAATTATACGTATACTATTTATACATTAGAACATTCAGGATATCTTCATTGGTGTTTAGATGCTCGTTATACTGATAATCATATTTTTGAAGACAAAATGGATTACGAAGAATGGAAAGATTATCAATGTTTGTATACCAAAAAAAGCATTCATTGGGTATTTGAAAAGCATCCCAAACAAAACATTCCGGTTCATGCCTTTATCTCCAGTCAAGACATTAGAAATCTTCGGATAAGTCAAACGCCGCTGTCTTGTCTCCAATCGTCGTCAAAGAATAATTAGAATTCAAGCGTTCAAAGAAATTCGCCTTGTTCTCCAAGCTAATCAGTTCCATAAAGTCAAATGGATTGCTCACATTGTATATTTTATCATAACCGAGTTGCAAACACAAACGATCCGCCACAAATTGTACATATTGTGTCATCAATTGCGCATTCATACCTATTAACCTACAAGGGAGCGCATCACAAATAAATTCAATTTCAATTTCCACAGCTTCTTGTATAATTTCATGAATACGCGCCTTGGGCATTTTTTTTTGTAATTTGTTGTATAGCAAAACAGCGAATTCGGTATGGAGGGCTTCGTCACGAGAAATGAGTTCGTTGGAAAAAGTCAGTCCAGGCATCAAACCGCGCTTTTTCAACCAAAAAATACTGCAAAAAGCACCACTGAAAAAGATACCTTCCACACAGGCAAATGCCACCAATCTGGCTGCGAATCCACTGCGATTGTCCTTGATCCATTTTTGAGCCCATTCTGCCTTTTTACGGATGCAGGGATAATTTTCAATGGCTTGAAACAATTTCGTCTTTTCTTCGTCTTTTTTAATATAGGAATCAATCAATAAACTATATGTTTCACTATGAATGTTTTCCATTGCCATCTGGAACCCATAAAATGCTCTGGCTTCGGCCAATTGAATATCTGTCATGAAACGAAGAGCGAGATTTTCCAAGACAATTCCATCACTCGCAGCGAAAAAAGCCAAAATCATGGAAACGAAATATTTTTCCTCTTCTTGTAAGCTGTCCCAATCTTTTTGGTCTTTGGATAAATCAATTTCTTCGGCTCTCCAAAAGCAATCTACTTGTTTTTTATACATTTTCCATATAGAATCGTCTTTGATGGGAAACATCACAAACCTATTATCGTCAGGTACTAAAAGGGGTTCTATATTACTCTTGGACATCCTAAATAATATATAGGGAAGATTTTATATTTTTTTTATAAAATAATTGTTTTTTTTAAAAAATGAGTGGGGGGTAGATTTTTCTCTCTGCTCTTCTTTTGAAAAGGTAAAAATGGTTGATTGTTTTATCTGTATAATATAATTATGAAGGATTCCGTTATCAGTATTGAAATTGATATTCCTCATTTAGCAAAAAGGGATGGTTGTATACAAAATGTGGAAAAAATGATTCAAGAAAAGAAGAATTTTATCATAGAGAAGCGTCATAGAATTCAAGAAGAAGAAAAAGAGAATGAATTTTTACGCGGTATAAACGAGGATTATGAAAATTATTATGATTATATAGTGAATGAAAAACAAAAACAAGTGCGTTTGATGAGTGGTTTAACAGAATACATTGGTAAAATTATGAGAGAAGGAGAATTAACAGAAGAAGATTTGAAAAGAGCGGAATGGGAACAACAAAAAATAATGATGGAAATAACAAGTATAAAGGACGAATTGAACCAATTGACGAAAAATATTGGATAAAGAATACAATTTAGAAAAAGGGGCGTTTGTTTTTGATTGATTGTTATTTTTTAAATTTTCTATTTTTTATTTTCTATTTTTTATTTTTATGGATAATTATATGTGTATATATTAATGAGCAACGATGATGAATATGTTTACAACCCTATGATAGGGCGTATGGCTGATGAAGATGAAAATCCATTGAATCCGTTTAATGATTTGGCAAAGGCTCCAGCTGGAGATCGCAAAGCGCGTGATTTAAATTTGGCTCTTACAAGATTGCGTGAAGCTGTGACAAATAAAAATACATCCCAGAAATCATTTATTAGCAATCTTCTAGAGGTATTGAATAAAATCAAATCTTCCTTGGATTCTTTGGTGAATAAATTACAAGGATTAATTGAAAAATACAAGAGAAACGTTGTAAGAATTCGTGAATTAGAAGAACGCAAAGACATTGTGGGTCCTGAACCAGAAGTGCAAGAGGAGATCAATGACAAGATTGAAAGTTTAATCAATCAAAATGAGAAATTAAAACAATACATTGACAATATTATCAATCAAGTCACTGAAATTCAATCTTTAATTGATAACAGTGAGATTGATGGAGAGAATGAAAAGGTCAATACTCTTTTGACTGAAATCCAGAGTACAATACAAAATTTAAATGAAATTGTTGATTCGGCAGATATGGAAGGCGAAGTAGGAGGACCTGGAACAGAATTACCACCTCCTCAAACGGTGACTGCTCAAGAAAACCAAGTTTCTCCTGCTGCTCAGGCTCCTAAGAAAGGAGCGTTAGGGTTAGGATTTTTCGGTTTGGGTGGCGCAAGACGAATGGGTGGCACAAGACGAACACGTAAATTGCGAAGAACAGGAGGAGCAAAGAAGAGCAAGAAAGCGAAAAAATCCAAGAAAGCAAAGAAGACCAAGAAAGCGAAAAAATCCAAGAAAGCGAAAAAATCCAAGAAAGCGAAAAAATCCAAGAAAGCAAAGAAGAGCAAGAAAGCGAAAAAATCCAAGAAAGCAAAGAAGACCAAGAAAGCAAAAAAATCTGTAAAACGCGGCGGATGGTTAGCCAATAAGAAAAGTTCAAGCCGTCGTTCCTCTGGAAAAACAAGACGACATTAAATATAATTAAGATAATCCAACATGCCATAAACGGAAGGCATAACATGCAAACCATGTGGCCACCGTCCTGTTAATTCTCTATGTTTCAAAGAAGAAATAATCCTTCTTCTCTGAAAAATTTCCTTCCTTTCTTTATATATTCTTTTCCAGGTGCGTTGAACAAGACGTATCCAAAAAGTTTTCAATACACAAACACATTCTCTGTTTATTAAATAATGACATTCGGCAATTTGGGGTTGAATATACAAAGGATTACGTATCATATTGATATAATTGCGAATTATTTTAGGTCTAGAAGAGACAAAGTGTGGAGTCACCAACATTTCTTGGTATTTCTCTCTATGCAGTTGGAGACACAAACTTAAAATTTCATAATTATCTTCCTCAAAGAGTGAATCATCATCATTATTACTTTCACTATCAGACTCATTACTTTCAGACTCATTACTTTCAGTATCTGTATTAGAAAGTGATTCATTATCTGTCTCTTCATAAAAGTTATTAAACGTATCAATAACTAAATATTGACCGTTTAATTGACTCGCATTATCTGTACCATGCAGATATTCGTGATATAATTCACAAATAACAATGCGGTTTTTTTTAAAAGGTTGTTCCATTTGTATTTATATATATTCAGTATATGTATTTTATAATTTAAAAGTTAGGAATTCAATTTTTTTTATAAGAAATATATATAATGAATTCCAGTCAATCAATTTCCAAACTACTAACAAATAAATTGTTTCTTTATGTTATTTTTGCTATAGTCATTTTAAATCTTTTTGGTTATATGATAATAGGTGACTTGAATTTTATTTTGTTTTTTATTTTGATGGCTTTGATAGTGAATATTTTTACTAAAAACATGATTATTATTTTAGCCGTTTCACTCTTCCTTGTTACTTTTGTGAAAGGAGGGTTTGTTGTCAAGGAAAGTTTAGTTAATTATAGTAATTCTAATTCATTTTACGACAAACAAAAGAAATACAATTATTTTATTGATCATAATCCAAGTTACGAAGAAATTGAATACAACGAGATGGGATTAGAAGGTTTAGAAAACATGGAAAAAGAAAAAGAAAAAGAAGAAGAAGAGGAAGAACAAGGTACCGTAGAACCCATGATGGGTGGAGGTGCTCCACATACAAACTCCAATATTTTGGCGAACTCTTCTTCAGCAGCATCTATTCATGGTGTTGTACCGGAATCTTTTGAGGTGGGTGCAAAAAACAAAACGCAAATGGGTTCGCGTATAGATTATAGTTCTACTGTTGAACAGGCATATGATAATTTAGATAAAATTTTGGGAAGTGATGGAATTCAGCGACTCACGGGAGATACGCAAAAATTGATGGAACAGCAAATGAAATTGGCGGAAGCGATGAAAAATATGGGGCCTCTTTTGGAAAATGCCAATAGTATGTTGAATACCATCAATACATCGGGAGGCGGTATTGAAAATTTATTGAAAAATTCTGGTGGAATCCAGAATTTACTAGGGAGTATTGGAGGTAAAAAATAAACCAACAAACAAATTTATGGAAAGAATCATAAAATCATAGAATAATATCATAGTATTATATAGATAAATAATAATATGAAAAAATGCAATAAATGTATTAGTATTTTCAAGATAGAAGGACTCAATTCATTATTTGCGGTAATATTTGTTTGTTTTGCTTTGTTTTTGGCGTTTTATTCTAGCCAGAGCAGAAATACGATACAAATGCATAATCCTCAAGTTTCGCAACCTATTGTACCTAGTTTAGAGCCTACTATTGGTATTTATCCAAGTTATCCTTATACTAATATGCCTCCGCGTGATGTTCTTTTGAATCCATATGCAGCTCCTTTGCGAGATGAGCGTTATTTTGTTCCTCAAATTGGTTATGGATATGGTGGACGTGTTCCAATCAATGTGAGTACAAATGTAGGTGCGGTAAATACAGATTACAGACAAGTAGGTATTTTGACACCAGTACGTGGGTCTTCTGTAAATCAAATCTTACCGCTTATGGGTAGACCTTTGTATACAACGAGAAGCAAATGGCAATACTATACTATAAGCAACCAACATAACAATGTAAAATTACCTATTTTAGTGAATGGACGAAAGGGGACGGAAGAATATGGGGTGGACCAATTATCAGAGGGAGACAAAGTATTTGTACAAGGGGTAAAAGAAAAATTCAAAATTACGCTTTATGATAATGATACGATACAATACTTGCCTTTTTTATAAAATACAAAATATAATGTAAGATTATTTTATATTTTGTTTTATTTTTTTCTATTATGAAGCGTCTATTCGTATGTAATTTTTGTAATGATTGATTTTTCGTAAACAATCGTGGTTGATCATTATAATTTGAATCTACCTTTTATATTTTTATAGCGAGGCAGATTTGACGTTGGGACTTTGATATCTTGCAACGGAAGAAACAGAAGCTATATTAGGAAGTATTTGAGTATCAGGAAAAGTAATATTTGTGGCGGAAGAATCCCATACACCATTTACTTGGTTGATAACGAATGCTTGGTAGTTCCCGTTTGTATCTAGATAAGAGCCTCCTGCAAAAGCGTACCCTGGAGAAGAAGAAACAATATTAATAATTATAAATTGCTGATCATCAAATGAACAATTAGAAAAGTCAATTGGTGTGGCAAAAGAATCCCAGGTTCCATTGACTTGGTTGACAACAAAAGCTTGCGGATGATTACTTGCATCAAAATAAAGGCCTCCCGCTACGGCGTAACCAGGAGCGGAAGAAGAAACCGAAACGATATTACCAAATGGATTGGTATAAGCGTTGTTTAAAACAATCTTGGTGGCGACAGAATCCCATATTCCATTGACTTGGTTGACAACAAAAGCTTGCTGATGATTACTTGCATCTGAATAATAGCCTCCGGCCACGGCATACCCAGGAGCAGAAGAAGAAACCGAATTGTAATTGATAAAAGCCACTGGATTGGAAGCAGCGTTGGCAAAGGAAATATCAGTGGCGACAGAATCCCATATTCCATTGACTTGGTTGACAACAAAAGCTTGCATATGACTACTTGCATCATAATAATAGCCTCCGGCGACGGCATACCCAGGTGCAGAATAAGAAACTGAAGTTATTTCAGATACTTGATTATGAAGAGGAGAATTGCAAAAAACAATCGGTGTGGGAAAAGAATCCCAGGTTCCGTTGACTTGGTTTATAACAAAAGATATAGCAGAATCTGGACCATAATTTACAGAATAATCAAGTCTATGTCTATATTGGCCTACGGCTACGGCGTACCCAAGAACAGAAGAAGAATAAATCCAAAGTTCACTTGGATTGGCATCATAGGCAAAGGAAATATCAGTGACGAAAGAATCCCAACTTCCGTTGACTTGGTTGACAAAAAAGATATGTTTTGCATCCGTACTATCATATACACCTAAGGCTACGGCGTACCCAGGAACAGAAGAAGAAACCTGGATGATCACAGGAGGTGAGATTGTATTAATAATGTTGGAAAAAGTAATATCACTGGCGACAGAATCCCAGGTTCCATTGACTTGGTTAATAGCAAAGGTTTTTCTACGACCAGCTGTTGTGAAATAAACACCTACGGCGACTGCGTAACCAGGAGCAGAAGAAGAAACCGAATAGATCGTAGAATTTAGATGGGTAGTAGCGTTGGAAAATGAAATATCAGTGGGGACAGAATCCCATATTCCATTCACTTGGTTGAGAATAAAGGCGTGTTGATGACCACTTGTATCTATATAACTGCCTCCAGCCACCGAATAAACCTGTAATTCTACCAGTCAAGGATCAGGAATCAAAGTATTTGCAATTTGATTCACTGTACAAATAAAGTTTGGTTGCATCGTTACATGATTATAATCAATGTATTGATGAAAATGAATACCATTCAAATTTATACTTGTTTCATTAAGTGAACTAAACATGAAATATATGAAATCATTCGCAATAGTAGTTGTAATTGTGGTAGTATAATTGAAAAATCTCAATGAATTATCCATATAAATATTCTGGTAATTTTGATCATTGTGAATTGATAAAACAAAATTGTCATTATTGTTTGTACCAGTTAATTTGGGTATGTTTATATTCAATGAATAAGTACCCGGAATGGTTATTTTTATACCATAAAAAGTTTTATTATCAATTTGTTTACTACCAAAGGTAATATTTTCATTACTTGTATTTGCTCGTGAACCATTGTTTGATGAAAAAAGAAGATTGATATTCATATTACTAGACAAATCAAAATTTAAAAATTGCAAATAAAAAGTATTCCAATTGGATATTATTGTATTAGGTCCAGGAAATCCTGTAGGTCCTTGGCAACCTGTAGGACCAGTGTCACCATGGTTACCAATGATACCTTGGTAACCTTGAGGACCTTGTGGACCTTGGTCACCTTGTGGACCTTTGTAACCATCCAGACCTTGGTATCCTGTATCACCTTTGTATCCTGTTGCGCCTTGAGGACCTACTGAACCTTGTCCATTAGCTCCCTGAGCACCTTGTGTACCTTGGTATCCTGTAGCTCCTTGACGACCTGTCGCACCTTGATAACCGGTTGTACCTTGGTATCCTGTTGTACCTTGGTATCCTGTAGCTCCTTGACGACCTGTCGCACCTTGATAACCGGTTGTACCTTGGTATCCTGTAGTTCCTTGGTAACCTGTTATACCTTGGTATCCTGTAGCTCCTTGACGACCTGTTGCGCCTTGAGGACCTTCTCCTGCAGATCCTTGAGGACCTTGTGTACCTTGGTATCCTGTTGCGCCTTGACGACCTGTCGTACCTTGAGAACCGGTTGTACCTTGATAACCGGTTGTACCTTGATAACCGGTTGTACCTTGGTATCCTGTTGCGCCTTGACTACCTGTCGCACCTTGGAAACCTGTAAAACCTTGAGGACCTTGGTATCCTGTATCACCTTGGTATCCTGTTGCGCCTTGAGGACCTTGTCCTGCAGATCCTTGAGGACCTTGTGTACCTTGGTATCCTGTTGCGCCTTGACGACCTGTCGTACCTTGAGAACCGGTTGTACCTTGATAACCTGTTGTACCTTGGAAACCTGTAAAACCTTGAGGACCTTGGTATCCTGTCGCACCTTGAGAACCGGTTGTACCTTGATAACCGGTTGTACCTTGGTATCCTGTAGCTCCTTGACGACCTATTGTACCTTGAGGACCTTGTCCTGCAGATCCTTGAGGACCTTGTGTACCTTGGTATCCTGTTGCGCCTTGACGACCTGTCGTACCTTGAGAACCGGTTGTACCTTGATAACC